>Ga0208251_1000349_pt1 | contig 13644 bp, 5 predicted proteins | sample CryBogCBE15Jun09_FD_184560 | JGI IMG/M metagenome (GOLD analysis project Ga0208251, IMG submission 184560) | Freshwater microbial communities from Crystal Bog, Wisconsin, USA - CBE15Jun09 (SPAdes) (version 2) | ecosystem: Environmental > Aquatic > Freshwater > Lake | place: Crystal Bog...
GGGGAAATATAAACCTAAAATTATGTATTTATTGCTGAAGGGCGGGATGATGGGTGGAGGAAATAATTTCCCCCATTGGTTACTCCCAATGTCTCCTGACCATTCACCACTCACCATTCACCACTCACCATTCACCATTCTAATTCATCACCATCTCCCTTGCATTCTCCAACGCAGCAGCCGTGGGCCTTTCGCCGCTGAGCATTTGTGCGATGGCGGTTATGCGCTCGTCCTGCGAGAGCAGGCGTATGTTTGTTTTTATGGCGTGGCCTTTTATCTCCTTGTAAACAAAAAAGTGGGCATCGCCCTTGCCTGCAATTTGCGGCTGGTGTGTGATGCAAATCACTTGGCGTTTTAGGGAAAGGCTTTTCATGATAACACCTACCTGCTTGGCCGCCTCGCCGGAAATACCGGTGTCAATTTCGTCGAATATCATCGTGGGCAGGTCAATACGCTCGGCCACCAGTGATTTTATGCAGAGCATCAGGCGGCTAAGTTCACCGCCGCTGGCCACTTTACGTACAGGCTCAAAACGGCCGCTGCGGTTACCGTCGAATAAAAATTCAATATCGTCCTTGCCGTATACGTCTAATTCGGCATCGCTAACACTCACTTTCAGCACGGCATTGGGCATGCCTACCTGCAAAAGCAGGCCTGTGACTTTTGCGGCAAAAGGTGCCGCTTGCTCTTTCCTGTTATCCGAAATTTTTTTCGCCAATGCCCCTGTTTTTTGCAATAACACCCCTGCTTCTTTTTCCTTGGCTTCTATAGCTGCATCCACGTGTAAAACCGCCTGTAGTTTTCCGTACAGCTGGGCCTTTATGTCCAGCAGTTGCGCCGTTGTAAGCACGTTGTGCTTTTTAAGCAACCGGTAGCCTGCGGCCAGCCGCTCATTAATGGTTTCCACACGTTCTGCGTCAAACTGTATGGCCTCGTTCAGGTCTTCTATTTCATCGGCCGCATCGTGCAGTTCAATTTGTACGCTTTGCAGCCGCTGCACTATGGGTGGCAGGGTGCTGTGGTAGGCGGTGTAGGCATTCAATTGGTTTATCAACACCTTTAAATATTGCACCATGGGTTGTTCACTCTCTTTCAGGTCAAAGCAAACTTTCTCCAGCGTGGTTTTTATGCCCTCGGCATTGCTCAGCAATTTAAGCTCGGCCTCCAAATCTTCCAGTTCATTGTCTTTTAGGCTTATCTCTTCCAGCTCGTCGTGTAAAAATTGAAAATAATCCAGTTCCTTGTTAAAGTTGGCTTTCTGCTGCCGCAGCTGCTCCAATTCCTTTTTCGCCAACTGCCATTTGCGGTATACGCCGCCATACTCCTTCAATACATCGGCATTGTTGGCCAGTGCGTCTAACACCTTTCGTTGAAAATCGCTTTCGGCCACCTCCAGCGTGTCAAACTGCTGGTGCAGGTCAACCAGCAGGCTGGCAACCTGCCGTAGTTGTTGCAGGCTGGCGGGTGTGTCGTTGATAAAAGCCCTTGATTTGCCAGAGGCCGCAATCTCCCGGCGTATCACCAGCTCCTCCCCTGCGTCCAGCTCCTCTGCCTGCAAAAACTGCTTTATTTCTATATTGCCAATAACATTAAACAGGCCTTCCACAAAGCATTTTTTCTCTGCATTCAACAGGGCCGAGGTATCGGCACGGTCGCCCAGCACCAAGCCCAAGGCACCGATGAGTATACTCTTGCCCGCCCCGGTTTCGCCCGTGATGATGTTGAGCCTGTTAGAGAAATCAATCTCTATCTCGTCAATAATGGCGTAATTCTGTATATGCAGTTTTGTAAGCATAAAAATGGCAAATTATAAAAATGGCGGTTTATGCTGTGGTGGTTACAGGATTGTTTGTGCCAACACCCGGCCGCGCCCCGCTGCAAATTAACAACCAATTTAATAGGCTGTTGCAATCTATGGTAACAAACTGGTTTTATTTATTGGGGCAAAGGGATGGTGCCTTCCCCGATTGTGGCTGGTTACGCCGGTGGCTGCCGGGCTGACTGTTTGTAGCAAAATCAACAAGTATAGCTCGCCCGCTTTATTGGGCTGTCCATTAAGCATTTGGGATAGCCCTTACAGGGCAATTTTCAATATTCTACAAACAGGTGGTGCCGATGGCACAGACCAGCAACGAGTTGGCTTAGGCCATAACCGTTTGCTGCCATGCAATAAAAAACCTTCCCCATTTGTTGGGAAAGGTTTTTACAATGATGGTTTAAAAATTTTTGTTTGGTTGAACCCCAAGCTTTTACTTTTTCAAGTTTGCGGCAGTTCAGTACGGCTACCGTTCTTGTTTCGCCATCCCTTCTAGGTTTTTACGTTGTTCTTTTTGCCGCAGCAAAAACAACCAAAAAAGGCTTGGCAAACGCGATGCTCCGCCGCTTTGCCTTGCCATCCCCTCCCCAGGTGTAGCTACGCACTATTTTTGAAAGCCTCTTGCGTGATGCTTCATCACAACTTGTTCATTAAGCAACTACCGCACCTTGGTTAGTTTCTTCAAGCCCTACACTACCGGTTCAAATCAGCTTCTGAACAGCATCCATTTTTATGCCTCCAAAATAAGCGACCAAAAGGCATAATTATGGATATGCTGCTATTATTTCTCAATCATCTTGTCTCGGTCTTTGGCGTCAAATTTACGGTAGCCGCGGGCAAACAGCAGCGGGAAGATGAGCAGCGAGAACATCATGGCGCAGAGGATGCCACCGATAACCACGCGTGCCAGCGGCCTTGAGCTTTCTGAGCCTATACCGTGGGATATTGCCGCAGGCAGCAAACCAATGGCAGCCATCAACGCCGTCATCATTACCGGCCTTACCCGCGAGGTAACGCCTAACCGTATGGACTTATACAGGGCATTGTGCAGGTGGCGGTGCTTCTCTAGGTTTTCTTTAAACTCGGTTATCAGCAACACGCCAAACAATATACATATACCAAACAGCGCGATAAAACCGATGCCCGCTGAAATACTAAAGTTGGTGCCCGTAATAAACAACGCGGCAACACCGCCCACAATGGCAAACGGCACGTTTAAAAACACCAGGCCTGCATCTTTAAAATTGCCAAACATTACAAACAACAGCAAAAAGATAAGCAACAAGCTTATAGGCACCACCTGCTGCAGCCTGTTGGTGGCCCTTTGCTGGTTTTCAAAATCGCCCTGCCATATCATGCGGTAGCCTTTTTTAAGGCTTATCAGCTTGTCAACCTTTGCCTGTGCTTCGGCAATGGCACTGCCCATGTCGCGGCCCCTTACTGAGAATTTTACGGCAGAATACCTTTCATTGTCATCCCTAAATATTAGGCAGGGGCCTGTTTTTACCCTTATGGTGGCAATTTCTTTAATGGGCACCTTGCTGCCACTTTCGGTGGGCACCATCAGGTTGCCTATGTCGGCAGGACGTTTCCTAAATTCCTCGGGAAAGCGTATGCGAATGTCAAACTTCCTGATGCCTTCATATAAAAACGAGGCAGCCTTGCCACCTATGGCCATGCCTATCACCGCGTTGGCATCCGCCGTGGAAACCCCGTACTGGGCCATTTTCTCTTGGTTAAGGTCAATATCAAACTCGGGCTGGCCGATGTTCTTTATTACCCCAAGGTCGGCCACACCGTCAACCGTTTTTAATATGTTATACACTTTGGTGGCCTCGTCTTCCATGTAGTTGAGCGAGTCGCCAAATATCTTTACGCAAATGGAGCCTTTTACACCCGACACAGCTTCTTCTATATTGTCTGTGATGGGTTGCGAAAAGTTTAAATCGGCACCTGGTATCACCGATAAGCTTTTATTCATTTGCATCACCAACTCCTCTTTTGTAATGTGTGGCTTCCAGTCGTCCTCCGGGTATAGCATAATATCAAACTCGTTGTTGTAAAAGCCAGCTACGTCGGTGCCGTCGTCGGGTCTGCCGGTTTGCGACACAATGCTCGATACTTGTGGGAAGGCCATCAACTTGCCACGCACCTGGCGCGATATTTCCACCGACTTGTCCAATGACACGCTGTAAGGCATTTGCACCCGCAGCCAGATGGAACCTTCGTCAAGCTCGGGCAAAAACTCACTGCCCAAATACTTAAAGGAGTACAGCCCAACAATAATGATGATGAACGACACCGTGATTGAAGCAACCCTATTGCGGTAGGTAAATGTAAACCCGCGCACAATGTTGTTTACCAAAAAGTTTACCACGGGGTTGTTCTTTTCCCGCACGTTTTTGCCCAACAACATGTTTATCAATACCGGCACCAGTGTTAAGGTAGTAATCAACGCACCCAGCAACGCAAAACCAAGCGTGTAGGCCAGCGGCGAAAACATTTTGCCTTCTACCTTTTCAAAAGAAAATATGGGTAGCAAAGCGGCTATGATGATTAATTTGGCAAAAAATATGGCCTTGCCCAACTGCGCCCCGTTCTTTTTAATAAGGCCCAGCTTGGTAATTTTATTAAACCGCTCCATGCCAATTTCATGGGCCTTATGGTCTAACACCACAAATATGCCCTCCACCATTACCACCGCACCATCTATGATGATGCCAAAGTCAACCGCACCCAACGACAGTAGGTTGGCCGACATACCCATTAACCGGAGGCAAATAAAGGAGAACAATAGCGACAGCGGTATGATGATGGACACGATAAGCGTGGTACGCCAGTTGAACATGAACAGCGAAACAATTAAAGTAACCAGTAAAATACCTTCCACCATGTTATGCAGTACCGTGTGGGTGGCGAAATTGATTAAATTTTCCCGGTCGTAAAAGGAGATGACCTTGGAGTCGGCGGGCAAAATGCTGGTGTTCAGCTTTTCAACACGGGCTTTTAACGCGGCAATAACGTTGGAAGGATTTTCGCCCTTACGCATTACCACAATAGCTTCCACAACATCATTTTCGTTGGTTATGGCCCTATGCCCGGCGGAGTCTACAATAGCATCGGAGCGGCCCACAAGCCCAAGGCGGGGTAGGTTTGACACCTCCACGCTGGCAACATCTTTTATCAACACCGGAACACCATTGATGTTTTCAACAATAATGTTCCTTATTTCTGTAATATCGTTCAACAAACCTATGCCCCTTACCACATAGGCTTGGTTGTTCTCAATAATCACATCACCACCAATATTGATATTGCTTTTTTGCACGGCCGAAAACACATCCAGCGATGTTATGCCCAAGCTGGCAAGCTTGTTAGGGTCGGCCTTTATCTCATAGGTTTTGGTCATGCCTCCAAAACTTACCACATCGGCCACGCCGGGCACTGAGCGCAACTGCCTATCAACCACCCAGTCTTGTATGGTTTTTAGCTCCCGCACATCCCTTACCGAGCTGCGCAGGGTATAACGGAATATTTCACCGGTGGGGCCGGTGGGCGGTTGTATAGAAGGTGTTACCCCGTCTGGCAGGTCTGCGCCGGGCAACAGATTGTTTACCTGTATGCGGGCTTGGTCATTGGTTACATTGTCCTCAAAAACAAGCTTTACGTACGACAGACCAAATATGCTGGTAGAGCGAAGGCTTACTTTTTTTTGTACAGGGTTTAGCGCAATTTCGATGGGTATGGTTACAAATTTTTCAATCTCCTCGGCACTCCTGCCAGGCCATTGGGTAATCAGCGTTACCTCGGTATTGGTAACGTCGGGAAAAGCCTCGATGGGCATTGTTTTGAACGTAATAATACCCGAGATGAGTAGAATGACGGTGGCAAAAAGAACGAAGTATTTATTTTTTAGGGAAAAGGCCAAAATACCCTTTAACAGTTTTAACATTTATGCCTAGTTTATATATTTTTCAAACAATGAAACACTACCGTTAACAAAAAATTTGTTGGTAAAAAAATGTTATAGCATGGTGGGCAGCCAAAAAATTGCTGCCGCAATAATAAAACGGCTAAGCTACTAAACAAAGATTATTGTTTAATTCTTCTACAAAAAGGTTGTAAATAATTAACGTAACGTTAGGGGAGTGATTTGGGCGGGCGCGCTGTTATTCGCTAAGGTTTACATGTTTGGGGTAGATGAATTGCGTTGAAGAATGGCTACATGATGTGTCTCAAACCAGAAGTATACAGAGCTTACCAATTTTGCAGGCCATGCCCCAAACCCAGTCAGACGGGGACCGTCAGACTGGGGCAAAAAAAAGCCTCCCGGCTTTTACACCGGGAGGCTTTTACACTATTTAAACTGCGTTGCTTAATCTTCGTCATCAAAGCTCATGGCTTCGCGGCTGGTGGTAAGCAGTTCGTATTCTTCCTTATTGCCCACTATCAGGTTTTCAAAGGCGCGGCTACCAGTACCAGCCGGTATCGGATGACCAGTAATCACGTTTTCTTTCAAGCCCAACATATCATCGGTTTTACCTTGTATAGCTGCAGAGCTTAATACCTTGGTGGTTTCTTGGAACGATGCAGCTGAAATCCAGCTTTGTACACCGAGCGACGCCTTGGTAATACCCAACAATACCGGTTGTGCCGTTGCAGACTCGGCATCCCTTACTTCCACCAGCTTTTTGTCGGCACGGCGTAGGATGGAATTTTCTTCCCTCAATTCACGCACGGTAACAATTTGGCCTGGTTTAAGCTTGGCACTGTCGCCTGGCTCAGTAACAACTTTCTTATCGTAAATCCTGTCGTTCTCTTCAATAAAGTCAAAACGGTCTGCTAGGTCTTCCTCTAGGAATTTGGTATCACCTGCATGCACAATTTCCACTTTCTTCATCATTTGGCGTACAATCACTTCAACGTGCTTGTCGTTAATCTTCACACCCTGCAAACGGTACACTTCCTGTATTTCATTTACCACATATTCCTGTACTGCGAACGGACCCTTAATTTTCAAAATATCTTCAGGTGCTGTTTGCCCATCGGAAAGTGCGGTGCCTGCTTTTACAAAGTCGCCGTCTTGTACCAATATCTGGCGGGTAAGCGGTACCAAGTATTTTTTAACAATACCGTCTTTCGCTTCCACTACTATTTCACGGTTACCACGTTTTACGTTACCAAATGCTACCACACCGTCAATTTCGCACACAATAGATGGGTTGCTCGGGTTACGTGCTTCAAATAATTCAGTTACACGCGGCAAACCCCCGGTAATGTCACCGCTCTTACGCAGTGTTCTCGGTATCTTCACAATTACTTGGCCGGCTTTTACTTCTTCGCCTTCTTCAATCACCAAGCGGCTGCCCACTGGTAAGTTGTAGTTTTTAATTTCCTTGCCTTCCAGCACAATGCCTGGTATCTTGGTTTTATCCTTGGTTTCAATAACCACTTTGTCGCGGTGGCCGGTTTGTTCGTCAGCTTCTTCGCGGAAGGTGATACCGTCAATAACATTCTCTAAGTGGATAATACCGTCAATTTCTGCCACAACGATATTGTTAAACGGATCCCATGTGCAAATAACTTCACCTTTCTTCACCTCTTGGCCGTCTTTCACTGAAAGGATGGCACCGTAAGGCACGTTGTTGGTAATCAACAGGCGGTCGTTCTTCACGTCCATAATCCTTACCTCACCGGTACGGCCAATTACTACCTGCACATTGTCGCCATCGTTATTTTTGGCGGTAACTGTACGCAAGCCATCAAACTGTATGGTACCATCAAACTTGGCGTTTAACGAAGATTCTACAGAAGATGAACCGGCGATACCACCCACGTGGAAGGTACGCAGGGTTAACTGGGTACCAGGCTCACCGATTGACTGTGCGGCAATGATACCCACAGCGTCGCCCATTTGTGCCATATAACCCGTAGCAAGGTTTTTACCATAACATTTTACGCACACGCCGCGTTTACATTCGCAGGTAAGCACTGAGCGTATTTCTACGGTTTCAATGCCTGCGTCTTCAATGGCATGGGCAATGTCGGTGGTAATTTCCTCACCTGCTACTGCCAGCAGTTCATCGGTAATGGGGTTAAACACATCGTGTAATGATGTTCTTCCCAATATCCTGTCGTATAATGGTTCTACAATGTCCTCGTTGTCTTTCAGTGCCGAAGTGGCAATACCACGCAGGGTACCGCAATCTTCCTCACCAATCACCACATCCTGTGCCACGTCAACCAAACGGCGGGTTAGGTAACCGGCATCGGCTGTTTTAAGGGCCGTATCCGCCAAACCTTTACGCGCACCGTGGGTGGAGATGAAGTAATCCAATACGTTCAAACCGCCCTTAAAGTTGGAAAGGATGGGGTTTTCGATAATTTCTGAGCCTGAGCTGCCACTTTTTCTTGGCTTGGCCATCAAACCCCTTATACCGGCAAGCTGTTTTACCTGTTGCTTGCTACCGCGCGCACCGGAGTCAAGCATCATGTATACAGAGTTAAAACCCTGTTTGTCAGTCTGCATCTCACGTATAAGCGTTTCGGTAATACGGGTATCTACACGGCTCCAAATATCAATAACCTGGTTATAACGCTCGTTATTGGTAATCAAGCCCATGTTGTAGTTTTCCCAAACCTCTTCCACCTCAATCTTCGCTTGGTCAAGCAATTGGTTACGTTGGTCGGGGATGATAAGGTCGTTTACGTTAAACGACAAACCACCGCGGAAGGCCATACGGAAACCTAGCTGCTTGATATCGTCCAAGAATTTGGCCGTTTTAGGCACGTCGGTAATCTTTATAATATCGCCGATGATTTCGCGGAGCGATTTTTTTGTTGCCAGGGCGTTGATAAAACCACACTCGTACGGTACAAACTGGTTAAACAACACACGGCCCACAGTGGTATCCAGTAATTTCTTTACCAGTTTGCCACTTTCGCGTACGTTGGTTTTAACCTTAATGTGCGCGTGTAGGTCAATTTTATTTTCGTTGTAGGCTATCAGTACTTCTTCGCTGCTGTAAAAACTCATGCCTTCGCCCTTTACCTTTTCGGTTGGGGTGCTCTTCTTACCCTTGGTAATATAATACAACCCAAGTACCATGTCCTGTGAAGGCAGGGTGATTGGCGTACCATTTTGGGGGTTAAGAATGTTGTGTGAAGAAAGCATTAACAACTGGGCTTCTAATATTGCGGCATTGCTCAAAGGCACGTGTACCGCCATTTGGTCACCGTCAAAGTCGGCGTTGAACGCCGTTGTTACCAACGGGTGCAGCTGTATGGCCTTACCCTCTACCAGTTTAGGCTGGAAGGCCTGGATAGATAACCGGTGCAGCGTTGGCGCACGGTTAAGCATTACAGGGTGGCCCTTTAATATATTCTCCAGAATGTCCCAAATAACGGCTTCCTTTTTATCTACCAGTTTCTTGGCACTTTTCACTGTTTTTACAATACCCCTTTCAATCAACTTGCGTATGATGAACGGTTTAAACAATTCAGCAGCCATGTCTTTCGGCAAACCGCATTCTTGCATTTTAAGCTCGGGCCCTACCACAATTACAGAACGGCCTGAATAGTCAACACGTTTACCCAACAAGTTTTGGCGGAAACGGCCCTGCTTGCCTTTAAGCACATCGCTTAACGACTTTAATGCACGGCCACCTTCTGCTTTAACGGCGTTGCTTTTACGGCTGTTGTCAAACAGGCTGTCCACAGCTTCTTGCAGCATACGTTTTTCGTTGCGCAAAATCACCTCGGGTGCCTTAATTTCCAACAAGCGTTTTAAACGGTTATTGCGTATAATAACACGACGGTAAAGGTCGTTTAAGTCAGATGATGCAAACCGGCCACCATCTAAGGGTACCAATGGCCTTAGCTCGGGCGGTATAACAGGTATGTATTGCATTACCATCCACTCGGGGCGGTTGGTAATTCTTTTTGCGGCATCCCTAAAACCTTCCACCACGCTCAGGCGTTTTAAGGCATCTGCTTTACGCTGCTGGCTGGTTTCGTTGGCTGCAGCATTACGCAGCTTGTAGCTCAGGTCATCCAAATCCAACCTTGCCAACAAATCATTCACCGCTTCAGCACCCATTTTAGCAATGAATTTGGAAGGGTCTTCGTCAGGCAGGTATTGGTTGTCCTTAGGCAGGTTATCAATTATATCCAAATATTCTTCTTCGGTAAGCAGGTCACCCATGCTAAGGCTCTCCTTAATACCGCCTTGTATTACGGCGTACCGCTCGTAATAAACAATGCTTTCAAGCTTTTTACTGCTCATGCCAAGCAGGTAGCCTATTTTGTTGGGCAAGCTCTTAAAATACCATATATGCACCACCGGTACCACCAATTTAATATGGCCCATACGCTCGCGGCGCACTTTCTTCTCGGTTACCTCCACACCACAACGGTCGCAAACAATACCTTTATACCGGATACGCTTGTATTTGCCGCACGCACACTCGTAATCTTTTACCGGCCCAAATATCCTTTCGCAAAATAAACCATCGCGCTCAGGCTTGTAGGTACGGTAATTGATCGTTTCAGGCTTCAGCACCTCACCAAAGCTGCGCTCCAAAATACTATCTGGGCTTGCAAGGCCGATGGTAATTTTTGAGAAGGTTGCTTTGGGGCGATTGTCTTTTTTAATGGCCATATCTAATGTTGCAATTTATTTAAACGAAATTTTAACGGCGGGTTGGCGGTAAAGGCCGTTTTTAACACCAGCCAATAGCTACTAACCCAAAAAAAGCTGCGTTTTAAACCCTGTAAATCCTTGGCATGTGCAAATATTTAATCATTTCACCAATTGTTAAAATAATCAAATTTGCCGCACCATGCTCAACCAAATTTTACAATACAGCAACCATTGTAGCATGTTTATATCCTACAATAGTCTGAAAATCAGTAATTTACAGGAAAATGTCTTCCATTTGTAGCCTGCTTGCTGCGCCTTGTAAAATTTAATGGATACAATACTTCAAAATGCATAGGGCGGCAAAGGTAATAAAATAACTAAACTGCACAAAAGCAAAATATTTTATTTAAGCCCCGGCTTTTTCACCATCCTTGGCTTTAAGGGCAAATCGATAGCATTAAAACCCAATTTGAAACATGGTTACAATCATTTCACAGTAGTTTTTACCACAATTTGTAAAATGCAGGTACTTTCGCGCATTTTAAGTAATAGTGTTATTCATCTTAGACAGGTTTACATTATTTTTTACACTGATCTAATATTTTACAGTACGATTGCAAGCCATCATTTAACCTATACAACACCTTTTGGGAGTATGATTTTAATTAAAAAAATATCCATTGCTTTAACATTGCTGGCACCAGTGGCAATTTATGCGCAACCACCTGCCGATAGCAACGCAAACACACCAAGCCGCTGGAGTTACCATTTTCAATTTACCGGAATATCGCAAAGCCATCTTAAATTTCATTCCAATTATAGCGGCAACAATAGCCTGGCTGATACGGCAGACTTTGGGGCTTTTAGTGTTAGCTCAACCTTGTTTTTTGGAAGAGCGCTTTGGAAAGGCGCCGCCATATATATTGATCCTGAGGTCTCTGGCGGAGAAGGTTTGAGTTACGCCTTGGGCGTGGCTGGCGCTTTAAATGGAGAAACCTACCGCATTGGCTCAACAGCACCGTCTATATTCATCGCCAGGGGCTATTTTCAGCAGCACATAGCGCTGGGCAAAACACCCTACACCACTGTTGAAGATGATGTTAACCAAGTTGCAGGCCAAATACCCCGCAACCGGCTAACCATAAGCGCGGGCAAGTTTGCCGCCAGCGATTTTTTTGACAACAATAACTTTAGCCACGACCCCCGCACGCAGTTTTTTAACTGGAGCCTTTGGGCCAACGGTGCTTGGGACTACCCCGCCAACACCAGGGGGTACACCATGGGGTTGGTGGTAGAATTGGTAAAGGAGCAATGGGGTGCAGCCCGCTTTTCAACTGTGGCGGTACCCACCGTGGCCAACCACCCAGATTTGGAATATGTGTTTGGCAAGGCGCACTCAGAAACGTTGGAACTGGAAAAAAGCCTGCGAATGGGCAAACACCCCGGCGCCATTAGGGTTTTGTTTAGCCATACAGCCTCCCGTGCACCCTCCTATGCCGCAGGTTTGGCAGCGTTAAAGGGCGGGGATGCCACCGTTTTGCCAGTAATTTCGGGCAATGCTGAAGGCAAAACCTACGGCGGAGGCAAGTATGCCTTAACGTTAAATGTTGAGCAAGAAATAAATGCCAACCTTGGCTTTTTTACCCGCCTGGGCTGGAACGATGGCAAATATGCCTCTTGGGCATTTACCGAAATTGACCGCACGGGCAATACAGGCTTTTTGTTGAAAGGCAGCCATTGGCACCGGCCCGATGATGTTGTTGGGCTGGCCACCGTATTTAACGGCATATCCAGCGGGCACAGGGAGTTTTTAAAACAGGGTGGCTACGGTTTCATTATTGGCGATGGTACGCTTAATTACGGGATGGAGAACATTACCGAGTTTTTTTACAACGCGAAGCTATCCAAGTCGTTTTGGTTAACTTTTGACTACCAGTTTGTAAGAAACCCCGGTTATAATAAGGATAGGGGGCCGGTAAATGTTTTTGGCTTTAGGGGCCATATTGAATTATAATAACTAATAGCATAGCCCCAGCCTTTCGGCGGGGCCATTACACTAATTACGCTTTGGCTTACAACCACCCCGCTAAATTGGCCGTTGTTAGGTGATAAGCCCAGATGGCTAATATCCATAAGTCACTACGGCAAAAATTACTGCTGAAATTGCTTCAACATGGCAGGGTCAAGCTTTGTGTACCCTTGGGTTGAGATGGCAAAAACCGAATCGGCTATCGGGGCAGTGGATACGTTTAATGCGGTTACCGTTAACTTAACGTCGGGTGTGTTTACCGTATACTCAAGCGGCATGCCCTTAAGCCCTTTATATAAGTCGCTTTCTTTACCAAACGCCACCAGTGGAAGCTTGTCGGTGAACCAAAATACGGCCGTATCTGCCCCACCGTCTTTTTTTACCACCAAATAGGCTTTTGTGCAAGTATACCCGGCAATTTGCTTGGTTTCGTTGGTATACCGAATATCTGGTGTTTTGATCCCAGCTGTGCCATTGGGAAGGCCAGGTGCCTTCATATAGAATTTCTGCCCCATTGCAGTCATTAACGTAAGCGAGCCCGAGTCTGTTACCAAAGTTTGGGAGCTGGCCATTTGCGAATGCATATCCGTGAGCGATTTGCCATTTTTAGCGTACAACGTTATGGTTACATCGCCCATCATGGCAGCGGCGGGGTTGTTTTCCATCTTCATGCTGTAGGTAATGGTTTGTTGCTGGGCCCCGGCCGCTACTATGGCAAAAAGCGCTGCTATGGTAATTAACTTCTTCATAAATTATTTTTCAACAGCAATAATAACAAATAGCGGCCTATACTGCAATCATAAAACCCCGCCAATGGCGGGGTTTTATGAAAGTATTTGCACATTGTGGGTGCTGTACCTTTACTGTACAGGAATATCGGCACCGCCGCTATCTTGCTTGGTGTTTTTGCGCTTAAACAGGTCGGCATCTAATTTACCAAAGCGGTAACTCAAGTTAATACGTAACACCTGCGGGTCTCTCCTCCTTTCAGAATACTGGTTAAAAGCAAACGTACCAAGCTCGGTGGAAGAATAAGTTCTGTTCAAAGCAGTTCTAAATATATCATTCATGCTAATGGTAATGGAAGCACTGCTGCCGCCCTTCCAACTCCAGTCTTTCCGTATGGCCATATCCACATTATAAAAGGGGTCAACATAC
>Ga0208251_1000359_pt1 | contig 13490 bp, 11 predicted proteins | sample CryBogCBE15Jun09_FD_184560 | JGI IMG/M metagenome (GOLD analysis project Ga0208251, IMG submission 184560) | Freshwater microbial communities from Crystal Bog, Wisconsin, USA - CBE15Jun09 (SPAdes) (version 2) | ecosystem: Environmental > Aquatic > Freshwater > Lake | place: Crystal Bog...
GTAAAACCTTCTGCCTTCAACGCCGCTATGTCTTTAGGATTTTCTGCTCTATATAACCCATCACGACCTGCGCGTAAAACTTTGCTACCGGATTGCCTTTTGATTTCAACCTCTTTATCGAAACCATCTCTCGGTACGAGTCTTGCCATTTTTTTTGCCTCTCTTTAGTAAAGAAGGGAGAGAGCCATTACGACCCTCTCCCCCCTTCATTTGGTGATTATGCAGAAACGATACCTGAAACGGCACCATTCCAAGCAGGAGCGGCGCAGAAGAATGTACCGCGGAAGTACGTGCTGAACTCGTACGCGAACTGCGTTACTGGCCATTGAATACCCATGTAGTCGGTAACGAGGTAGTTAGCCCATACATCGCTGACCTCTGTGTCAGGAATTGGGAGTGTGTAAGAAAGAACAGGTGAAACACCCTGAGGAAGCCATGGGTGAACAGTAAGAGGAACGCTCTTGCCTGTTACTTCGTTCACGATTCCACCAACGACTGAGCCATAAGTTACACCGGAAGTTTCATCCTGTGAAATCTGTAGGCGGTAGTTAGCGTTAGCAGATCCCTTAATTGCATCTGACAACTGCTTGCGATCTGAACCGTTGATGAGAATCTCATCTGGATCAGCCTTTACAGCGTTGTAAAGATTTGCGAATACGGTCTGGTACTCAGTTCCCGGATTTGTGTTCGAGAATGTTGAGTTGATTGAGTTGTTGTAACCAGAGTTTGAACCGAGAACGGTAGGAAGAATTCCGTCGTAACCTGTTGCATAAGCAGATGTATCAGCAGATGCGCGAGATGCGGCGGCACCGGTTGTTGTGAACGCGGCGTTGTTTCCTGTAAGTCCGGTTGTTCCAGCACCCTGAATTGTGAATGTACCAGTTCCCTTAAGTGTTCCCTGATACTTCTGATTAGCGGCACCGGTAGCAGTTCCAACGTAGATGTTGTAGCCAAGTGCGCCAGCGACAGGAGTTGAAACTGTAACTGTGAGAACCTGACCAGATGCAACGACCTGTGAAGTTTCTGTACCGAGGATTGACTCACCAAAACCGGAACTTGATACGCCAGCATCAGCAGTAACGTTGATGTAGTAAGTGTTAGCGGCAAGTGCAACCTGTGAACCAGTTGTTGAAGGAGCGGCCTTGGTGAATGTTGGAGCAGAAATTGCACCAGCGTAACCTGAAGCAGTACCACGAGCCATGAGCATCATGCGCTCTTCCATCAACATTGTTGCGTAAAGTGTTGATGTTGAGGACAACTGACGGAGATCTTGGTAACCCAAGCCAGAGAAGTTAGCGTCGAATGAAACGCTATCTGAGAGTGAGTAAGAGTTGTAAGGCAGGATGATATCGTCCGATGTGTACGAAATCTTGGAACCACGCTCGAAGTTGATTGAACCGAAAGCAGTAGTCGTTGATTCAGTAATACCCGGCCAGATTTGTCCTTGTCCACCGGTACCTGTACCTGTGTAACCAGTAATACGCTTGATACGGTGCGAAGTACCGACGCCCTTCTTACGAGGGATACGGTTACGAAGTGGTGTTGGGCGAGGTGTAAGCAACTTTGCAGGTGCTTCGAGGTCGAACGCTGCGAAAGATGTGCTCAAAGGTGATGTGAGCGTAATATCCTTCTGCATGTCCTGAAGTGCAAGACGCTGTGAAGCGATTGCATTGTTCAATCCAGCAAGAGCATCTGGAGCGAGCGACTTAGTAGCCGCTAGTGCTTCGAGAGCCTGTGTAGGATCTTGTGCAGGTGTGAGTCCGTTTGTGTTTGGAAGAGAGAAAGACTTATTCAGTTCAGACTGAAACTCGTCCATCTTCTTAGCGGCCTTCTTAGGTGATACTTCATCACCGAAGAGGTCTGCCGCCTTTGGGGCTTGAAGAGCCAATGTCGTTCCTTTCGAGAGTGGGTTAGTTATCTTCGCTAACGACTTCGCCGGCTTTCTCGAGGTATTCCTTTTCGAGAGCCTTGTAGCCTTTAACGAGAATTGGGTCTGAGGTCGCTGATGCCTTTAGTCGGTACTCAGCGGCTTTGATTAGGAGTTCGTTTGAATCAGTTACGGCAACGCGACCAGTCCGCTTCGGACCACCGGCAACCGCGGCTGACTTAGCAATTACGAGTTCCGATTCAAGAGCCATCGCCTTATCTTCAACCGCCTTTTTTGCGGATTGAAGTTCAGCAATCTCAGCCCTGACACTATCGGTGGCACTCTTTACTGCTTTCTCGATGATAGCCGTTACTGACTTCTCATCAAGAATCTCGGTTTCGACTACTTCCTCAGTAGCCTCATCTGCCTTAGCATCTTCTACGAGATCTTCGGCAGGGGTTTCAGCGGGAGCATCTTCGCCCTCGGCTGACTTAATAGATCCAGCATTTTGCTCAGGGGTAATGATAGTCGCGGTGGATACGTTTGACGTTGTAGAGATGCCGCCATTATTTCCAGCAATCTGAACAGTCGTCTTGCCGTGATTATCTCCGACCTGACCGCAACCACATTCGAGGCACTTGCCTACGAACTTCATAGACATTTTTGTGCAACCCTTACAGATCTTGTCGTCGCAACCGCCATCCTTCTGACAAGCAACACAGCCGTCGCAGTCACAACCGGCTGAACCATCTTCGTCCATATCGTCGCCCTTAGCGGCAAGGTTAAGGAGCGAGCCACCAAGAGCCGCCTCGTTATCCTCGTCGAGTTCGCCATCACGGAAACTGAAAAGATGCTTTAGAGCAGAGAGCAGAGTGTCAATATCGTCACGCTCGTCTGAATCTGAATCAGCAATTTCGCTGGCTTCGGAAATAATGAGTTGAGCGATTCCACGACGAGCCAAGTCGTATGATGCTTGGTCAAACTTCTTAGAGTCTGCGAAGATTTCTTTGATTACATCTGCGAGCATTGACTTATCCTTTTTAGTAGTTTTTGCTGATTTTGTTTTTCCTTCGACTTTATCTGCGAGAGCATTTAGGGCTGATGCCGCTGAGGAGAAAGTTTTTCCTGTGCCGTCAGTTAAAACTGAAGCCGCGCTACGCATAGATTCAGCGGCGGCAGAATTATTGCCACCGAGTAAATTCGAATGAGCGTCTTGAAGATGACCCTGAGCATCGTCTTTTGCCTGAGCAATATCCATGACGCGAGCAGACATAGGCTGACCTTCAACACGATCCTTCATGAAAGCCTGACTGTAAGCCTGAGTGATGTTATCTTGAATTTTTCCAAGTTCAGCGCCATGTTCACTTCCGGAAGGTTGCCAATCTTTTCCGCCCTGTTCCGGACCTTGACCTGAGCGGCCGCCGCCATCTCCAGAACTGAAACGACCACGCTCATCGTGATTTTCGTTTCCTTTTTCAATGAATTCTTCAACCTTGACAAGATTAACTTCGCCTTCAACGCTCTTAGCGAGCATCAACTTAGCGTTAGGATTTGCAGGGCGGTCCACGAGTGACACTTCAACGATTTGTCCGTCAATGATTCGACCATTAGCGGCCTTCTGGTCACGAACAACGCGTGGAGATTTGATACCGATAGAGAATCCTTTGAGAACTCCGGACTCGACCTTCTTAACGCTTACAGGATCTACAACGAGAACGGAGATGTAATGTCCATCCGGCTTTGACTCGTACTCCTTAGCAACTCCGGCGGCAATCGAAGAGTGTTGTTCACGGATATTTCCACCGGACTTAAACCACTCAGGCATCGCGCTAGAAAGCCATGCGTCGTCGCAGATTTGCTGGTCAATATCTAGCGAATCGTCTGTAGCCTTACCATAAACAAGGAGCGAGCCGTCGTCTTGCTTTTCCTGCTTAATAATTGCGGCATACGAGTTTGTAAAATCTGCCATTGTTGATTTCTCCTTATCGAACTTTGATGCAACACTTTCAGCCCATGACTTGCCAGCATCCCCGCCCCACGCATCCCAAGCGACACGCCCCGGTGACGGAAATCCTTTTTCGCCCTGATTAAATCCTTCTGCTTTCTTATCAACTTCATGACGAGCGAAGAAACTAACCATTCGCATAATGGTATCGCGAGATATTCCTTCGCGTCGTGATAGTTGTCCGGCTCTCGTCCTTCCGGTGCTAGTGAATCCCCCTCCGGCATGACCGTCAGAGATCCATCCGAGCGCACGCTTAGCGGCTTCGGCTACTCCAGCGGGTGGTGTAAAGGTTTCGCTCATTTTTACGCTGAGTAAATAACCGATACTGCGCCGGTTGAAGTACCCGCGGCTGAAACTGCATAGAGAGAATCATTACCGTGCATCCATATTTGGACACTACCTGCTGCGGCAAGATTTTGGCCACCATTTACACCAACTGTATTTGTTACCGCATTGTCGCCAAGAAAAATTGCGGCTGAATCTCGGTTATTAACTTGAACTGCCACGTATCCCACGCCGTTTGGCAAAGTCACTAAAGGTGTTGGTGTAGTTCCGACTGTAATGTTGTTATGAATAAGAGCCATAAGAGTTATTTCCTTCTCTAAGATTGTTGTAAATTGTAACGGTTATTATTTTATTCTGCTTGACTGTTTTCCTCAGGCGGTACCCATCCCGCAGGAATATCGTCAGCCGGTACTGTCAGACAACGACAATTTGGGTGAAGCGGAATATCCTCGGCGGTGTAATTATTACTAAAACTTTCCCCAACGTTCACGACTTCCCCATCGATATCGCACTCTTCGTCTATCGGATCACTAGCCGCCCATTGAATTTTGTCCACTCCTAGCGCGGCGAAAGAATCTCTCGAAGCGGCGTTAGCGGCTCTCGAACCTTCGGTCAGGGCAATCATTAAAGAACGCTCAGGGCTAGAAAGAGAATCCTCAATCATAGAAGCCAGTTTGGTAGGGCTGGCACCAATAGCGAAACCATCTGCCAACTGAGAGCCGAGCAAGTCGTAACTGCTCTTGTTCATATCAAGGGATTTGATTTCCACTTCCCCGAGTAATTTTTCTAACCCACCCGGCGGGCGTAGCAAAGCCTCAGCCGCAAAGTTACCCGGTTGCCAGTTATCCCAGTCGATAGCCTTCTCTAAAACCTTAGCCGCCCACCCCATAGAATCCCAATTATGAATCGGTTTCTTTTCGGCTTTCTTAGATCTCAGAATCTTGCCGAAAGCGTCATAAGTCGAAGCAACTCCCGTAACGTACATTTCAGCGTAATGCTGACGGAGAGCAGACTTTAGAGCATCACGATTGAGCGTGACATTATGCATCGCCCACGCTCTAGCCCTAGCCCTGTCCTGCGATATGAACTCACTCGTAACCGGATGCGTATGCAGGTAATCAGCAACTACCTTTCGCCCATCGACGCTTTGCTTCAAGGCGGCACGAATCTTTATGGCGGCTTTAGCGGCTATGCGCCCATCGACTTGATGAACGCCATGAATCATTGCAGATACGCCTTCGCAAGAGATTTCATCGTGTCGAGATCTCCATCGAAGTAGCACCTATTCAGGGCATCTCCAACGATAGGGTCGAGAGCCTTAAACTCGAACTGACGAGCCCTCTTTCCCTTACTTGACCACTTTAGGAAAGCCTTGACCTCTGCGCTCGCTTCCTTAGCCATATCGGGAGTGCCAAGCCAGACTGGAACCTGATCCATGCCTAGCAACCACATAGCAAAGAGGCGGTGATGCCCGTCGATGATAATCTGCTTTTCGCCGTCATCATAAACGAGCGGATACCCACGGTACGGAGTTAGGGCTTGACCCATTGACTCAATATGGTCGGCAACGTTAGAGCGGTCGAGTCCGGTATCGGTACCGTATAGATCCTTCACATTGACGAGGGTGAGTTTTGCTTTCTCCCATACATCAGGGCTGACCGGGTAGTCACCGTCCTGAGTTTCGACAACCGGCCACGGACTCGCTACTGAATCGGCTAACTCTTTCGGACTATCCGAAGTCGGATGGTCGCCAGCCGCGTTCGGAAGTATATGCAATTTGGAGAGCGCATCCTTCACTTCTGCCTTAGACGGTACTCCAGCCTTCTGAAAGTCCGCCTCAGTAGTTTCATCCACCGGAGCGGTTGGCTTTTCCTCTGGCTTTTCCTCAGCAGGAGCCGTCGGTGCTAGTGGGTCGATTTCGTCGTCCACATTCTCAACACCGGCAGTTGGAGCGGCGGCGTTCACGATTCCCTCAGGGGTGAAGAGATAGACGCCATTACCAGCAACCAATATTGGCTGGTCAGCGGCGGGAGTATCCAAGAGCGGAAGTCCGAGTTCGCTACGGCGTTCGTTCATTGTCTTAGTGCCGCCACGAAGTTCGAGATCAGATTTCTTTGCGGCTTGCTCATTGTCGCGGATTTCATTGACCATGAACTTGAATTCGAGTTCGCGTGGCATTTTGAGATATGTGTACGAAATATTCGTAATCATCTTAGAAACCCATTGAGCCAAAGGAGCGACACCGATAGCCTGAGCCGAATCTGCCTCTCCCTCTTGATGCCCAGAAGCACCTAATCCACCTTTTTGAGAGAAACCGATTTCGGTAGGCAACACGCCAAAGTGTCCGGTGATAGAAGTAATCAGGTACTCGTCGAGAGCGGCTCTGAACTTCTCTCCGTAACCTTCATAGAATTGAGGTTTCAATCCAGACGGCAAAATGAGAGCGCGCTTGCGTTGTTCAGTCTGTCCAGCGAGGTTGTCGTTAATGATATTTTCGTACTGCTTCATCACGAGCGGATCATTACCGAAATCCGCATCCGAGGTCAGCATCATCTCAGGCGTTACGCCGTCGGTATATTCAGCACGAAGCCATTGCTGGCGACGAAGATAAAGGTCGGCAAGTGGTAGGCAACGCTCTACTGGTGAAGATCCATAAACCGAGTTTGCTCTGCGGTTACGAATAAAGTATGAAAGGTCGTCGCTCGTGAACTCTCCGTCGGCGTTTACATCATCAGAATTTGCAGTGAACTCCACGCGAGGGAAGCCATAAAGGATTTGCTGATAAGCGGCTTGCGGTGGCATTGGGCGCATACCGCGGTCGTCGAGTAGTGGCTTAATGGTAGAGCCATCAAGGATTTGGAAGCCGTATAGATCTCCCCCTACTGTCTTTTGCGGCCAGATAGCCCAAGCATCGAGAACGAGGATTTCTTCAAGGCTCATCATCATCCAGTCGATGAACGTCAATCCATTAGCACGGTCGGGATTTTCCCAGAAAGTACGAAGGCGATAAATCTCATCTGAAAACTTAGAACGAGCCTGACTCATGGCGCGAGTATGGTCGCCACCAATTTCAGCGATAATCTTTTCACTTGCATCCTCAGCGATAACGATATCCCAATCCATACCAGAGATTTTGGCTTTGAGGACTTCGATACACCGGCGCACAATGTCGATTTGCTCAGCCGCGCCTCGGAGAGTCTTGAATTGAACTAACTTCTGCTCAGTTCCGATATTAAGGTTTTGCGCTACTTGGTACTCGTAACGGCGAGGATCAGGGCGACCATCAGCACGAAGCGGGTTAATTGCTCCCGGCAGAATAGGTTGTCCGGGTCCGAAAGGAACTCCAGACATTAAAGGATTTCGAAGTAACGGAGTCTGTTGTCCGTAACTGTTTTGCGTATTCGCATCCCTCATCTGCTGTTCAGTCATTACGACCGCACCCGCAGGGAGATTACTTGGAGCCTTCTCGATTTGTTGTGCTACTGCTTTTGCTAGACGGTCAATTAGACCCATGTTGTCCCCTTAATCGCGCCCCTTAAAAATCAGGCAGGTGTAATGATAGCGTGATTACACCGAGGGCATAATCTCGTTCCGCGTACTAACGGCAATCGGCAACTAGGGCAGAAGTCAGCAAGAGCGGCAAGCGAGCGCAGGGCAGTAGATCCACCCATCAAGTCTGATACCGCCCATACCATAGCGTCCATGCGGTCAGGTGATTTATCGCTATCCGGTTCCCACGTCACCAACTGATCTTCGAGTTGCGCAAAGTTATTTCCCACCATGTGAAGGCGTAATTGTTCAGATAAAGCAGACACCGGCTCGGCTCGAACTTTCTTACCCCTAGACGCGTGAACCTTTCGATACGGGATAGTTGAATCAACCTGTCGGAGAAGTGACTCAATCATATCGCCACCGTTATTTGCTTCTCCAATAACTCGGTCGCACTTCCACTTTCTAAACATCTCAATGGCTTTTCTCGCCCAGTTTTCAGGCGTTCCCCTCATTGAAGCATCTTCGAGAATGTAATAGTGACCATCCGGCGTAGCACCGGCTACCACGATTCCAGTTTCGTCCGAGTCTTCGCCACTCGTCACGGCGGGGTCAATAGCAACCACGACACGGAAATACGGCGGGGCATCCTCAACCTTAATTCGAGCCTGTTCGATAAGATCTCTTGTCCATAGGGCAGAGTCCGACTCGTTCAGGATTTCCCCATAAAGTTCCTGCCTACCCATTCGAGTACCAGCATATCGAGCCTGTAACTCAATCAACGCTTGCGGAGCGAGGTTGTCGGCATTATCAAAGGTCGAACCTCTAGCGACTTTAACGGTTCCATCAGTTCGCCCGACGAGGTTTCTAATAAGGCTAACGGGTCGTGGCGTAGTGGTGATAACGGTTCGAGGATGCTCTCCAAGGCGCAATCCGAACTGGAGTTGATCCCAAGTGTCCGCGTATCTCCAAGCCGCTAATTCGTCGCACCATGCCCCGTGATGCTGTGGTCCGCGAAGGCGGTCAGGTTCATCAGCAGAAAAGAGTTTGATTCGAGATCCATTAGTCAGCACTATCGAACCCTGCGAACGGTTGTAGTCGTCGATGGAGCCGTAATCTTTTAGTATGTTGATGATGCCCGATTCACCCTCAGCGCATACATCTCTCACGTCGCCAAAGGTAGGAGCCACAATAGCCCACCTAGTATTCGCTCTCGTAGTTGCTTCCCACGCCAACCACTCAGCCGCAGTTCGAGTTTTACCAGCACCACGCCCAGCGAGATAAAGATAGATACTCCACGGCTCGTCGCTATTCGGTAACTGCTCCGGCCTCGCTAAGTCCGTCTCCCACGCTATTCGGCGATTCTCTAATCTCTCGTATAGTCTCGATAATCTCTCTCGTTCTTTGTCGTAAAAGGTTGCCGTCATAGTTAGTTACCTCAACTTCTGTTTTGATAGGCATATCTAAGCCGTAGAGTTTTGCATCGCGTTCAAGTATTCGGAGCATCATTGCAATTGCTCTTAGATCCCCGCTAAGCACTCTATCCCATATAGCAGTTAAGGCGGTTTCGAGTCTAGCCCTATGTAACTCTCTACCCTCACTCGCTAACGCATCATCTCTCGTACGCTCTAGTGCTCTCTTAAAAGCGGCGTGTGCGCCTGACGGATGGGAGTACCCCATCTTCTCCGCAATCTGATCAAAAGTTAATCCGCCCTTACGGTACTTTAGGACTTGTCGCTCTTTTTCAATAAGGGCAGGATCTAACTTAATTACATTAGTGTCGCTCATAATTACATTGTAACCGTTACTTTTATTCTTTAGCAGTATTCCAAGTAATACCTTCGTTAGTCTTAAACCACTCCACTGTTTCGCGGATTCCATCTTCAAGTGACTTAAAGGTGTTGGGGTCAATTCCAATAGCGGCAAGCGTTGAAGTGTCGGCAGATACTACTGTTCCGAGTTCCCTAACTACACGTTGAACCTGAATTCTATTAAGATCAGGATTCACTTTGGTTACGGCATCTACGATTTGCTTCAACTTCTCCGGGGTATCTATTGCCCCACCGTGAGGCTCACCGGTGCGCATAGGCACTAAGTCAATTTCCGCATCCGGTACATATTTTTGAACTATTTTCGCAACATCTAAAACTGTGTGAGGGGTCACATTACCAACATCGATTGGGTGCTTAGGGATATTTCCCTTTGCCGCCTCTTCAATAGCAGTAACGAACACTCTAGCCACATCTCCGACCCATACCGAGTCGCTGTATTGAGTTCCCCCACCGTATAGGCGCATAGCGTTTCCGGATAAAGCAGAGCAGATGAAGGAAGGCACAATTTTGCGTACCTTTGCCGAAGCATAAGGAGAAGGGGCTGATTGTCTTGGTCCATAAGCGTTCATTGGGCGAACCGAGATCACCTTTAGCCCTCTATCTTCTCTATACATCTCCACGAATCGTTCTCCGCAAGATTTTGTAATGCAGTAAGTACCTCTAGCAATATTGGCATTGCCTACCGCCGCGAACACCATCGGCAAGTCGTATCGTGAAGCGGCTTCGAATACATTTAGAGCACCAACGATGTTGATTTCAGCCGAGGCAAGTGGAGCATCGATTGTTTCAGTAGTTCCTAGCACCGCCGCAAGGTGAATGATCGCATCTACGTGTGCCGCCATTTCCATTACGATTGTTGAATCTCTTACATCACCGAGAAGCCCTTTACCATCTAGGCGACCTTTATGGTCCAGCACATAAGGTGTATGCCCTCTTTTTACTAATTCTTCTTTTATCCAAGATCCAATAAAACCCGAACCGCCTGTAATTCCTACAATCATTTGCTTGCCCCTGTTCTTATTTTTTTATAACTCTCGTGAATAATCTTTGGTACGGCATTATCCCATTTAATCGCGTGATGAAAACGATTATTAGTTACGCCTATTGTGCCAATCTTAACGCACGAAGGCGACATAATTACAGAATAAAAAGACTTTACATACGTTCCGGAATTCAAGTACGCATCTGTCATACCCCCACTCGCTTTTTGAGTTTGAGTTTGAGTAAGGCATACATCCATTACTGTGAAAAAAAGTTGCCCTCTTGACCCATGAACTATGTAGGCATTAACGTCGTCGTTTATTTTACCGATGAACTCAACAGGGTCGTTTGTTTTAAGAAAAAAAGAGTTCATTGCCTTGCGTTTTAACCGGTGTTTATGACCCCCATTTATACCGCCTATGAGATCCCCACCTTGCGCAAAAGCAACAGTTTTTGCTCCGGTATCATCCAAAAAAGTGAGCATTGCTTCGATAACGTCATCCATATTACGAATTGCTGTTGAACCTAGTTTTTTCCCATTAGGAAATCTATGAAGAAAACTATTGTAATCATCGTCTAATTGAACGAAATAATCTAACTCTAAATTACGCGCTATTTGAAAACAGGCATTTCGAGCATAAACTATCGCCAATCTATCCGGCTGAGTATCTGCCGTGTCAAAAGTTTCGGCTACGGCTTTCTTGTCGAACTCAATTACCCACTCCGCACCGAATTCTTTTCTATATTCATCCCCTAAGGGATCTTCATTGTCAATAATGATGTAAGTTCTGCCTGTATAACCACTTTTTTTTAGAGTTTTAGCAGTAATAACATTTTTAGGTCGTCCGTGTGTCAAAATAAACACCGCGAACCTTTTATGCTCCGGCACTGTTTTGACTTTCCAACTCGGCAATCGTATCAGCGAATTTAACATAACCATTACGAATAGCATTGTTAAAATCTATTATCACTAGTGCGGAGTTTTCCATAAGTTCCTGAACCTCTACCGGTGCGTGCGCATAGTATTCTGCTATTTTTTTATAATTAAACACTACGTGCCTATACGCCGCCAATGCGAGAAAGCCTTTATCTGCTTCCGAAATATCAGATGCCTGAATTTGTGCGTTTAACTCATAAAACTTTTGCAAGTCAGCGAGATCAGAAACTTCCGGCTTTTCTCCCACAATTTCATAGTGAGGCACATTTACCGTTGCCGTGTAGGGGTTTTCATCGTCAAAATCTTTTTTTATTTCCTCAAAATCATCTTTTGTAAATCCGAGTTTGCCTATATTCCATCCGTTAGCATCTAAATCTAGCAACTGGCTTGCAAGAGTTTGATTATCCCATTCAGCCAATTCGGATGAGCGGTTATCGGCGAGCGCATAGGCTTTCGCGGTGTTTTCGTCCCACGCATCAGGGCATCGTGATATCGTGATTTCATGCCATCCGAGAGCCTTAGCCGCTTCGAGCGTTCCATTTCCAGCAATCACTACATCCTGATGAACGACTATTGGTTTGCGTTGCCCGAACTTAGTTAGGCTCGCGGCGATAGTATCTATATTACGTTTTGAGTGTTTCCGAGCGTTCTGCGGGTCGAGAATCAGACTCTCGATTAGTACCGTTTCCACCTTCATTTAGTGCCTCTAATCTGGCGTCGAGCAAAGAATCCAACTCACCCATGAGCAACGCCTTACGCTGATGGGTGAGTCTATTGCCGTACCTGTCCTTCAACATCTCGGCAATATAAGAAATCGCCTCGTCGATATCAGCGACGGTGACTTCTTCCTTTTCAATTATCACGAAACTATTTTACCGTTTTACGGGCTTCGCGTTTTTCTTTGTAAGCGATTACATCTTCGGCTCGGTAGAAAACTGCCTTGCCTTCTTTCTTCACCCATACAATCGTCTTGCGAAACTGCAACTGGCGAAGGTTATTCATAGTGATACCGAGGTATTCGATTACCTGATTACTCGTCCAAAGTTCCTCTACCATCCCGGCACATCCTCAACTGTCTTGACGATATTGTTGAAATCGTAATTTGTTGAACGGGCATCATTACAGCCACTAAATCCAGTTGAACGGTTTTGAGATCTCGGAACGATACTAAAACTTGTTCCATTAACTTCTAGGGCAGACTTAGCCTCGCCGGTTTTTGCAACGTAATTTGACTGCGAAAGAGTACCGATAACGATTACTTTGTCACCCTTACGCAAGTTATCCTGAACGAGATCAGATTTTGAGTTCCAGAACGTAACTCGGAACCAAAGTGTTTCGCCATCTTCCCATTGACCGTTGACCTTTTTGCGAGGCGTATGAGCCAGCGAGAATGTCGAAAGAGTTTCATCTCGTACTGTTTTTAACTCAGGGTCAGAGCCGAGGTTGCCTTCAATCGTGATTTGATTTACTGCCATGTGTTTGCCTTTCTTATCGTGGGTTGCTTAGATTACACCTTCTCGACGGTTCCGTCATTTTTTAATAACACCCATTCCCCGTCGGGTCGCAGAAACGGCTCGGTTTCTGGATCACTCCAACTGCTCACCATCCAACCCCTATCGGCAGACATTGAAGGTTGCGAATGTATCGAATTAGTGCCTAAGTTGTGACAGGCGTGATGAATCCGAATAAGGTTTGATGCTGAATCTTTCCCGCCGCGAGATCTTAATTTACGGTGGTGAAGTGCCATAGATTCAAGGGCGGGCTGACCGCACGTTTCGCAGTAATGCCCCGCCCTTTCCTCTACCAGCCTGACGATTTCTTTATCCACTCAATACCAGCCGAATCTCTTTTCGTGACTCCAAGCGGCACACGGAGTCGAATAACGGCGGCTAATGTATCGCAAGCCGTACTGGATTTGCGTGTACGCGCTCTTAGGCTCGAACTGCATTTTGTAATTTCCCCATGTCGTAGGCAGAAATTGAGCAATCCCGAACGCTCCAGAAGATTTGTTTCGGGCTTTCGGATTCCAATTACTCTCTTGCTTCCACAACTTAACGAGGCATGAATACTGATACCGGTCTGATACCTGAAGCC
>Ga0208251_1000364_pt1 | contig 13269 bp, 15 predicted proteins | sample CryBogCBE15Jun09_FD_184560 | JGI IMG/M metagenome (GOLD analysis project Ga0208251, IMG submission 184560) | Freshwater microbial communities from Crystal Bog, Wisconsin, USA - CBE15Jun09 (SPAdes) (version 2) | ecosystem: Environmental > Aquatic > Freshwater > Lake | place: Crystal Bog...
GCAGAGATTGTGGTGCTAGAGACGTTTTGGCTAACGCTCAAAGTGTAGGTTCCAGCTTCATTGACGTTGCCGCCTGCGCCAGTGTTAAACGCAATAATTGTGGTTCCTGCGGTAACACCAGTGCCGGACAAGGTTTGTCCAATAGCGATCGCACCGGACGTGATGCTGGTAACGGTGAGGGTTTTCCCTACGATGGAGCCGACAAAGGTAGCGCCAATTTGACCGCCTGGGCCAATGGTGTATTGAGTTTGACCAGAAACAACGGGGAAAATGATTTCGGTCTTGTAATAGACCATCATTGATTCGTTAGACCATTGGTCTAGCATATCGTTGAACATATCAAAGGCGTCTTGCGCTGCCTCTGGCGTGGGCGTTTCACCTGCCTCTAATGCGCCAATGTCCTTCAATGATCGAGAAATAATATCAATCGGTTGTACCACTTTTTTTACTCCAATGTAAACACGGGCGGTTTCCACGGAGGTGCAACAGATTTCGCTTGCATAAGCGCCAATTGTTCCTCTAGCCGTGATTCTATTACACTTTTGCCGTGTACGGTAGCGCCTTCTTTAATCCAATCAACCACCATTGCCTCTGTTACTTCTGAGAATGGCGTGTTGCAAGTGAATTTATCAAACGTCCAATTACCCTCAGTTTCCACGACATTTACTTCGTCCGTGGCTTTAATGTGATATTTGGCTTCCGTGATTACGCCATCATCAGCAATGATTGATAGTATTGACCAAGATGTAATCATTTTTTCTCACGCCATTCTATGCAGTAGACTTTACGTTCGTAATAGTCACCAGTCCATCGCCATCGGACGCATTCGTACTTTTTCTCCGCGCTGGCTGGGGTTAGCAGCGTCAGCGCGAGGATGAGGGTTAGCTTATGCAGACCAAGGCAGTGCAGGTTGTACAACGGGAGGGTTAATCAGGTTGTCGATCTGGGTCTGCACAGCAGCTTCCGTAGCAGCTTTATCCACACCACCCGCCCAAATCCATCCCAATACTTGGTCTTGCGTCAATTGAGCGTAGGGGGTGTAAGGTGTACCAGCCGAGTAGGTAACACCGCAGGTGCTGTACACGCTGGCGTTGTGGGTGTCTTGCACACCGGAGCAAGTCCAGTGAATGGTACAGACGACATCGGTTTGACCCTCTGCTTGAGGGTAGGCGTCCATCGCGCTAATAGTCCAAGTAATTGTTGCTGACATGATATTTCCTTTGGGTTATTTGGCGTAAACGCCGTGATACAGGGAACGGGCTTCAGCCGACACAAGGCCAGCCAATTCAAGGTCTTTGAAATAACCAATTGCTTTGGTTTTTCCATCTTTCATTAAACGGACAACCCAAGACTTACTTTTCTTATGCCAAGAAACACCAGCATATCCAGATGTGTTGTTTGCCAACACAAAACGATTGCATTGGTTTTGGCTACGGGTTACTTCACGCAAATTTTTCAAGCGGTTGTCTTGACGGTCACCATTGATGTGGTCAATTTCCTTGGGCATATAGCCATACTCAAGCAAGAAAATAAGGCGGTGAACCTTATGCACTTTGCCTTTCCACGTTACATGACGGTAGCCAGTTGCATGGATTGAACCTGCTTCTTGCCCAACAAGGTATTGCTTGTTAGGGTGTGCTACTTTTTTCCAATACAAATGACCGTCTTTGTGGTCAAAGTATTCAGCGACTAATTGTTGGGTAATCATGCTACCGCCAATGTAGTTACGGTTCCAGATGAACCACGATATTTCAAAGCACCTGCTTCAACGTACAAAGTGCCGCCAGCAATGTTACCTGTTGGCGCTGCGGTGCGGTTGTAAATAACCAAACATCCAGATGCGCTAGTGGGGTCAGAAGTACCGCCAAGCAAAAGATTTGACACAGCGGTCAATGTGAGTGCTTGGGTGAAGGTGATGGTGTTTCCTGCTGTGCCGGACGGGGCGGTATACCAAGCGTGAGCCCCATAAGCAGACTCTTGTTGTGAATATCGTGTTGCGCCGCCTGATGTAGTTATGTATTTCCATCCAGCGTTGTAATAGGCATTTGAAGCCATTTCAAGGTCTGTTCCATTGCCAGCATAAGCAATTGAGCCAATCTGAAGCGGCTTATATGTCGCCCAAGCACTAGGAGTAACACCTAGTCCAAGGTTGCCGCTGGAGTCGAGGGTGGCATTTAGTACGCTGTTGGTGTACATACGCAATGCTGCTGCGCCCGTAGTACCAATGCCCAAGTTGTAAGTGCTGAGTGTGTACAACTCACCTTGACCACCAGCAAAAGCACCACCAACACCAGCCAAGATTGCAGAATTACTTGCTCCGAATCGGGTTACGCCATTTACATCCAGCTTATAAGCAGGCGAACTCGTCCCAATACCAAGCCCTGTGCTGGTAAGGCGCATTTGTTCGGATCCGCCAATATAGAAAACATCCGCTGTACCGCCAAACTGATAAAGCGGATTACCAGCAGAGTCGTATGCGTTCAAAATGTCCGCTGCACTGCTTCCCAAATAAACGCCATTGGTGCTTCCGTTGTATCGCAAATAAACTGCAAAAGGCTCGCTTGCACCAATAAATTTGGAACGTCCATTGGCTGTTACTGTTCCAGTAGTTGCAAAATTAGTCCCATCAAACGTCAGCGCACTACCAGTCGTGACCACCTTAGAGCCATTAAGGTAAGCAACACCGTTGGCAGTGCCGCCAGACAAAGTAAGGTTGCCCGATACGGTTTCGCTGGTTACGCTGCTAGTTCCACCAGATACGTTGGTTGCCGTGGTCGCAGTAGCTGCATTGCCGCCGATAGACAAACCAGCAGCCGTGCCGGTGATGTTTGTACCAACAAGCGCACTAGGAGTTCCCAGGGCAGGCGTTACCAGCGTGGGAGAGGTGGCAAGCACTACCGCACCGGAACCCGTGGTCGATGCCAGCATTGTGGTCGTGACCGTGCCGGTGTCGCCGGTTGTCACCATGTTGCCGGAGGTGGCTGGGACGCTAATGTTAAAGGTGGAGGCCGTATTTGGGCCAATCAAGTTAACTTGACCGCCTAGCGTGGCTTGAAAGACTAATTGACCCATGATTTTTCCTTTACGGTGCGATGATTAGTTGGGAGGCTGTGAGAGCGCCTGTACTTGGGTTGTATTTTAATTTCGTGGAACTGGTGTATTCGGTTGTCAGATTTCCAGCGGTGGCGGAAGCAAACAATGGATACCGAGTCGCGTTTGTCGTAGTGTCGTCCGTTACCGTGGCATACGCCGTAGGAGTAGTCCAGGTTGGCGTTCCAGAGCCTGCGCTAGTCAAAACCTGTCCTGATGTTCCAGTGGAGGAATTAACTGTTAGAGCGCCCGTAAAAGATAACGTGGTGAAATAACCAGCCGCCGCAGTAGTCGCACCGATAGACAAATTATTTATTGTTCCAGCAGTAGCTGGGTTAATTGTTACCGTCCCCGTACCTGTTGGCGAAAGTGTTGCGCTTTTGTTAGCTGGAGTAAATGACAATCCACCGTTTACGGTTACGTTACCGCTGCCGCCGCCATCCCAATTAAGCAGGCTTGTACCGCCTGAAGTGCGGAGGTTCCCACCTAAAACAGATTGTGCATAGTAATCAGGGCTAACAACTTTTACGTTCGCGTTAATTGTTGAGCCGGTAATTGTGTTTGCAGTTGTCCCACCAATAGCGGGGGGGCTTGACAAATCTAGCGTACCGCCAAGCGTCAAACTTCCTGAACTTGTTACCGTGCCAGTTAAAGTAATTCCGGAAACAGTACCCGTGCCGGTCACGCTAGTAACGGTTCCGCTTGTAGGCGTTGCCCAAGAAGGTAAACCAGAGGCAAGCGTTAAAACCTGACCATTTGAGCCAGCAGCTAAAAAAGAGGTAACAGACGCGCCACTTTGATACGGCAAGGAACCAGTAGCACCACCAGCAAGGTTTGTCGCAGTAGTAGCTGTGGTCGCCGTAGTGGCTGTGGTCGCTGTGGTTGCAGTAGCCGCATTTCCGCCAATGCTTAATGATGTTGCCGTCCCCGTTAAACCCGTGCCAGGGCCACTAAACTGAGACGATGCGGTAATTGTGCTTCCGCCCACCGTAGAGCCGCTAATCGGCGTTCCCGTAATGCTACCGCCCGTAATCGCCACATTGTTGGCGTTTTGCGTAGACATTGTTCCCAAGCCTGAAACTTGAGTATTAGCAATTGCGATGGCCTGTGCAGACAATGCGGTTAGCTGGCCTTGCGCGTTAACAGTCGCCGAAAGGGTTTGGCTTGCAGAGCCGTAGGAAGCCGCAGAAACGCCCGTATTTGCGATGCTAAACGTGTTGGAGGCCAGTGATAGCCCTGTGCCCGCGTAATAGGTAGAAACGCCGGAAAACTGCACAAAGGTAATCGGCGTAGTTCCAATGGTTCCAGTAACGGCGGAGGTAGACACCCAAGCACTATTGCCGTTTGTAGTTCCGTTAACGACTACGGTGTAAGCGCCTGGTACTTCCGCCCAAACATCCATGTCAGTAGCGCGAGTCCATGCACTAGCCGATGCGACATAAATGCCGTTTGTCGGTGTGCTTGCCTGATTTTTTACCAATACCCTGTCACCTGCTAGCGTGGTGTATCCGTCAATGGTTTGCAGGCCGGATAGCGTGATTGCTGCCGTTGTTCCACATTGGACGGATTGCTTAGGATTCAGACCCTGTGCCACGGCATCGACGTATGCTTTGTTGGCAATGTCGGTGTTTCCAGAAGGTGAGGTCGTGATTTGTCCGGTAGTGGACAAGATATTGGTAAAAACACCCGTGGAAGGTGCGATCGCACCGATAGTCGTGCTATCAATAGTGCTATTTGTGATCGTCAGTCCCGTCTGAACGGGGTTAATCGTTGCATAAAATGGCAAACCCTGACCGATAAAAGTGTTGAAACTGTTATCCAGATTAAACAGCGCCTGCACTGGCAGGATGTTTTGATCTACGGTCTTTGCTGGGTTTGCCATTTTTTACCTTACGACTGGTCAACCAAAGGTGTGACGTAAACCAAGTTAGTCCCCGATACGCTCTTTGCAGTAACGTAGCAAGGCAATTGGTTGTTAATAACAGGGCAGGCGAAAACAATAGGCATTTCCATTACTGCGGGCAGAATGTAATCACCGAAAGTTCCGTCCCCTGGTACTGCTGCTGAATCGGTAGAAATTTGACTGAATTTGATAGCTACGCTTCCAGTACCCGTATTTAGGCAAGAAACGTAATTAGCTTGGTCAGTCGTATTTGTTACCAATGCAACCGCCGAATGTGCGCTAGTCGTCACGGACAGGCCGAGAGTTTGACCAGCCAAACGGAGTACAGAGGTGTTAGCCATGATTAAACAGCCGTAACGGGCAACGGGCCTTCAGCGCGAACGATTTGAATGGCATACGCACCTTGTGCTGGAGTAGCACTTGCATTGGTAGCATTTACAAATTGAACGGAAAGAACGCCAGGGTTATAACAATCAGCCTCGCCAGGGATGATACCCACGGTTTGAATGCCAATAGCGCCGATAACCAAAATCAAATCAGTTGTTTGCAGGCCAGGGACGCTAAACGTCTGAACTGCGCTGGTATAGGCAGCAACAGCGGTAGGTGCAAGGCTAGGGGCGATGTAAAAAGTTTCGTGGGAATTACCACGGGTGATGGTCGTAGAAGACATATTGATTCCTTTGAAAAGGTGAGAAATTGTAACCCGAAAAGAAAAAAAGCCATCCCTTTTGAGGACGGCCTTCCTTCTATCTATACCCGTTTAGAACGGGACGCTGAAGTCGTAGCCGTAGACATATACGTCAAACGTAGCGCCTGCGACTGGAGTAGTCAGACCAGCAGTTACGTTCAAGTACAGGTTTTGCACGGTAGCAGCGGTGGCGGACGACGAAGCGGCAACCAACGACACACCTTGAGGAGTAGTCAAGTTACCAGCGGTGATCGCGCCGAACAAGCTAGAACCACCCGAAGTCGTAGCAACGCCGAGCGCCAATCCGGTAGGAGTGACAGAAGCGCCGCTGGCGTTCAGGTTGGTAACCATGAGGCTTTGAGGCAGATAAACGGTGCTATTGACCACTTGGAAAGCATAGTTTCCGGTGGCGTTAGCGGTCACGTTCTTGATCGTGCCAATAAGACGCAGGGTGGTGGCGGTCGTAGCGCCTTGGGGGTGAGTAGTATTAGTTACTGCTGGGCCTGGATTTGCCATGATAGTTTCCTTAAAAAAAAGTTAGTAAACGGGGCCGAAGCCCCATTCAGGTTTAGCTAGCGATGCGGCAAGCCAACTCAGGGTAGAGTGGCGCCCATCCATACAGTACATCCAAACGAGTCGGGCATTCTGTTACTTTCGGCCTTTCGGCTTACTGACCATTTTTCAATGGCGGGGTAGATTCTTCGATCCACCCTCTGAGACTTCGGATTTAAGTTACGTCTCAGTTCAGACTATCGCATCAACCTTGTTACAGGTTGTTTTCTCACTTAGTCGTTCACGGTGCTTTTTATCGCTTCCGCCTTGTTGTCTGCTTCCAGAGTTCCAAGTCAATCAGAGAAAATTTTTCCTTAACACCTTACAGTATTAGGCCACCATAGCAAACATTTTATCGTTTGCACCGTTAATGGAATCGTTGTTAATTGTGTACTGGCGAACCACACGCATAGACAGACCGATTTCTTTGTCCGAAGCACGACCAGCAAAGTGAACGCCATCAGGCAATTCAAGGTCAGCCACAGCCAAAGTAAACGCATTGCGGTGCATCATGATGTTCTGAGGAGAAGCAACGCCGGTGTTATTAAACGCCGTGATGTTCTGAGAACCAGAGGATGTAATGCTCACGTTTTGGAATTGACCAGCGGTGATGATGGCGGGGCTTACTTGCACCGAGGTAGCGCCGGTTCCAACGGTAGTCGTAGCCATAACCACAAAGTTGCGCAGCTTGCCGTAAGATTGACGGTTCTGAGGGTTGACAGCATACACGCCAGGGATAGTGAACACGTCACCAGCATTGAGCGTGGAGGCAGACGAAGCAGCCAAAGAGATAGTCGAGAATTGCGACCAGCCGGAGGTCAGGAAGCCAGTGCCGGTAGACACGTTGATGGCGATGGTGTTTGCAGACCAGCTACCAAAGGTTTGAGACACGACGTTCTGATCAAGTTTCCAGTTCACGCCAGCGGAATCACGACCCATCAGGCCCTTGCGGTACTGCTCGCCGATAGCTTCTTGGGGAACGAAAAGACCCTTGAGGCTGTCAACGATAGTGGCAGAGGTGAACGGCTCGATGATGACCGAACGACGACCGTCGCGGGGAGCGCCTTCGCTGTCCAGGTAAGCACCAGCGGTCAGATAAGTAATCAGACCAGTGGGAGGCGTACCAGCAGTACCGACGATGTTGGCGGTGTTCAGGTTAGCCATAACCATACCGTCACGGTCAATCTTGTTAGCGATTGCGGCAACAGCGGGTTTCAAAACGCGGCTAGAGAACATATCCAACGACAAAGCGAGGTCTTGCGTGGTGAACTGGGTATCAACGTGGAATTGAGTGCTCAGAGTCACGGGAACGCTAGATTCGTTGAAGTCTTCAACATTCAAAGCAGGGCCGGTAGTACCGATGAAACGACCAGGTTTACGGACGTTAACGGTGTTACCGATTTTTGCACCAACCACAGCGAACTGGTCGTCGTAGTTACGGTCAACTTCCGAAGTGAAAGTCAATTCATTTTCCAAGACCATCAATGCTTCATTGGTGATCTTGCTGATAGTTAGCAAGTTATTTGCCATGATTAAATACTCCTAGATAAAAAAAGATTTACCGAATTTTGCCCGCTTTGCGTTGCGCTTTCCAAGCCTGATAGCTGCCATGAAATTGACCGTTAGAGTCCACACTTGCTTCCATCGAACTGTTTGCGCTGCGAATCGGGTTAATCGGCGGTTTTGCTTTAGTTCTTACAACAGGTTCACTCGGCTCCGCTTGAGTTTGCTTCTCAAACCTTGCTTCTAGTTTCCCAATCTCGCGTAGTGCGGCATTTGGCGACATAGACGTAATACGTTTTGCAACTTCATCGTCTTTTGCAAGGTGATATAGGATTTGTGGGCCCACTTCACTTTCCAAGATAGCATCACGAATCGCGTCATTTACTGCCACGCTACTAGATGCAACCATGTCATCGAAATCGGGAATATCTGCTTTAGCTGCTGCAACTTTAGAGGCCCATGCAGAAATTACTTTCTGACGTTCCCCGTCTGCCCTGCGTTCAGCGTCTTCCTTATCTCGCCTTACCAATGCTTGTTCAGCCGACCAATCTGCTAATGCCTCTGCGAATTCAAAGGCATCAGTAAATTGAGACGGTTGAGGCTTTGCATCAACAGGTGCAGCCGGTTTAGGCTGTGTCTGCTGGCGTAAAGCCGCTACTTCGGCCTCCAGTCGTTCCCGTGCTTCGCGCTCCCGTGCCGCTTCTTGCCGCGCCAGTTCACGTTGCTTGGTTATTTCTGAAAACCTTTTCTCGATTTTCGGATTCTGTTTACGTTCTTCTGCTGGTTTAGCTTCATCTTCCTCACTTGCATCACTCTGCGAAATTTCCTCTACCGGCTCTGATTTCTCAGCCTCGGGAGTCTGTTGTTCGTCAGCTAATCCAAGTCTATTTGAGTAAAAATCCGCTGCATTCTCGCTAGTCAATACTTGACCGGCTTCTTTTTCGCTACTTGCCATGAGTTTCCTCAAGAAATATACCCAGTTAATACCTAACTGGTAAGGTTGTGTGGTTTATACCACAAATTCTATATAGCGCGTTCAGTAGTTTCTGCTGATGCTGCGCGCAATGAGCGTTCATCTAGCTGCGCCAACATAAGCGCAAACTGTCCCTTAATGTGTTCAATCTCAATTTGAGTCTGTGTTTTAAGTACCGTATCGTGCGCCGCCGTATCAGTCCGCAGCTTCATATCAGCGTGGCGCTCTTGGTCGCGTAGTTCAAGGTCGTGGGCGCGGTTGGTTTCTTTAATCAACGTGCGCTTAGTTTCGGCGTCTTGCTTGACCTGCTCAATGTCGGAGCGTTGTTTCATAGCCAATTGCATTTGCTGCATTTCTTGCTGCATTTTCTGCATTTGCGCCTGTGCATTCTTGAGTTGCATTTGCACTTGAGGCGGAATAGGCGATTTTTCATCAATCTGCGCCAGCGGGTTAGCAGCGGCAAGGCGATCAGCAATGATGTCAGCGCCAGGGAAGTCCATGTTGCGGAAAATAAGGTCGCCTGCTTGTTGCATAAGGGCGGGGTCAACCTTGAGCATATCAACCATAGATTCCACAGCTTCTTGGCGCTTACTGTTGTATCCAGGGCCGGTGTCCATCACCACGTCGTATTTGCCTACGCTCATATCGTGCATTACGGTATATACACCCTGGGCGTCTTGTTGCGGTTGATTGATACCCACTAGGTCAGGCTTTCCGTCAGGGCCAATGATTCGCATTACGCGCTGCGAGTCGTAAACGTGCGGAATCAGGTCAAGGATGATCTTTCCGGTGTGCTGGATAGACTTTGTAAGGTTGTCGTAAAAGTCAAAGTTTGTCAGGTCTACCTGCTGCTGCTGACCGTTCAACGCCTTACCGGACATATTGCCTGGCAGTTGTTGGCTAGGGTCGTAAATGCCCATTAGCGTGGAGATGTCCTGATTGATAGACTGTGCAGCCGCCATCACGCCGGTGGGCGGTGGTTCGGGTTGCAGGCGCTGGGGTGGGGGTGCAGGCTGTCCGTCAATGTCGGTTTGCTTGTAGCGTAGCAGCGGATAGGATTTGACGTTAGCGCCAGCCCATTCGTTTTCGTGGCCTTCGTCTTGGCCTTCTGCCATTATCCATTTGGCCTTTGGAGCAAGCGCAACCGATTCAGTGATGGTTGTCTGCCAAAAGTTGTACATCCGCTGGGCATCTTTGGCGTGGCGAACCATACCAAACTTCTTCTTTTTGTCCCCAATCACCACATGGCGACCATAGACGGGTACGACAGGGATGTAAGTGCCAGGCCATTCACGTTCCTCAATCACTTCAATCGCGGTCAGCTTTTTCCATTTCACCGTGCGCTTATAGCTTGGGCGCTTGTCCACAATCTCCAAACCAGCCATTTCAAGGCGTTTAAAAAAGTCTGAACCTTCGGCAAACTTACTTGTTCCGTCGCTCAGTTGGTACAGGGTTGCTGATTCACGCTGGACGTAAAAGTATTCGGCAATGCGAATATCCTCTTTGGTAATCCACTCGGATTGTGCATCACCCGTTCCGCGCTGTGTGAATGAGGTTCCATCGTCGCATTTAGGATACAGTTTGCGAAACTTCTCCTTGCTCATCATTGTTGTAATTAAACAACGCTCTGCGTCCGAACCATCTACGCGCTCGGAATTGGGGTCAAAGTAAACCGTGAATGGGTTATCAATGGTGTCGATGTAGATTTCTTGGTCGAAACTGTCTTCGCTGACGTAATTCGTAGTAACGCGCCAGAATCCCCATCCCATGCGTACAGCGTGGTCAAAGGCGGTATCGTAGGCGTTATCAGCATTGGAATTGACTTCAATGTGCCGTGTCATGCCCTCGATGACTTCAGCGGTCTTTTCCTGCGCTTGGGAGTTAGTGCCGTGTACTTTGATGCGTGGGCGTTGCTGGCGCTGCTGGTTGGTGACTTGGCGGCAGTATCCGTCCAGCTTGTTAATCGTCAGGATTGGGCGAGATTCCAGATTGCGCGAGTTTTGCAATTCGACGGGCCATTGGTCGCCGTTAACAAACTTCAAATCCTCCAAGGCTTCTTGGCGGTTCATAGTGTCCGCATCATTGCACAGCTTTAGAAAGTCTTTGGCTTCGTCAATGATTGGGTCGTAGTCGCCGTCGTAATCGCTCATATATATCCTTTAGCCCATCCAACTTTGTGGCATGGCGTAGCTGGGTTTGCTTACTCTGCGTTTCGGTTCGTTAACCACCAGGCCAAGCATTCGGAAAGCGTCCGCACCGTGTGAATATTGGTCATGCAGCGGGTTTTTACTGAATTGCTTTGTGTCTGGGTCTACATCGTATTTATAGTGACGAAGGCATTGTAGCCCATCATAACAATTTTCCCTATCAAACCAGCAATTGCGGAATAACGTCCGCGCTGCGTTGATACTGTCCACAATGGGCGTTCGCGGGATTATTTTGGTTTTATAGCCTGCTGCACGGACAATTTGGTCAATAGAACGCCCTGCCGCTGCAAGGGTCTTATTCTCTGCATCATGGGGAAGCCACAGCGTATCGTAAACGTAGCCATAGGTTTGCATCTTGGCTAGATAGTCGCTAATGGTCTTTTGGCTATCCTCAATGTATCGAATTACACGGGTTTCCATGCCGATAAACTGGACGAACCATATTGCCGTAGCGTCAGACCATCCCAAGTCAAACACAGCGTGAACAGGCTTTGTGGCGTCATAAGCTACACGGGTAATCCGGTCTTCCAGTTCAGCCATTTGGATTTCACGAGCAAAGATAGCCCCATCCACTGTCTGCCTGCACAGACCCTCCCAAACCGTGTTGTAAGCCTCTATATCCCTATCCCGCAGGGCGTCCTTCTCTAGGCGTAGCGTCTCAGGGAACCAGGGATTGTCCGACCAGTTGATCTTTACAACTTTGCAGTTAGCTGGTGAATTCAGCACAAACCGCTGGTATGTTTCGTCGGTGTCCAGTTCAGGGTTAAAGCTAACCCATATCTCGGATTCTTCCTTGCGGATGGTAGGTATCAGCGTATTCCAGCTAGTCTTGGAGACGGTTTGCGCCTCCTCTACCCAACACTTATCCACACCTTCAATTGATTTGACGTTGGTGACGTTGTTCCGCAGGCCAACAAAGAAGAATTCTGTGCCGTTTTTGCCGCGAATGCTTTTGTCGGTGATTTCATAGAAGCCAGTTAGCCCCATGCTATCAATCTGGTCGCACAGCAGCTTATGGACGGAATCCTTGATTGAAGTCTGAAACTCACGGGCGCACAGAATACGCAGCGGAGACTTAGCCCCCAAGATTAAAAGCGCACGAGCGATTCCCCATGATTTAGCACCGCCGCGACCACCATAGCAAACCTTGTAGCGTTGCGGTTCAAACAGAAACGCCAGCTTCTGCGGAAACTGGACATTCTTAATTGCTTTCTCAATGCTCATCAGGCTTTACAAAAGTGACTTGAATCCCAGCAAGCAAGGGAGCGCCGTTAGCCCCCGTGATTTCTTGCTCACTCTTATCTCGCCAGCCAAGCACATTTTTAGCCGTAAAGATGCTGAAATTGGCGTGAAAAGCATTTGCCATAGCGCCTTCAACAAGAATTGCTTCCTGATATTCCTTGCTTTTCTTGTAGGCGTAAGAAAAATTTGGATGTTTTAGCTCACCATCATCATCTTTAGATGTCGCCCAATCGTGCAATGTCTCCCGTGTGACACCTATCATTGTGGCAAATCTAGCAAGGGTTGGGAACTTAGCGGGTACGATTTCGCTGCCTTTTTCATTACCTTGTGCATCTAGCAATGGTCTACGTTCAAAAGGCTCAATATCAAAATATGCAATCAATTGATCTGCATATTCTTCTTGAAATAGGGTTGGTCGCCCTCTTTTTTTAGTTTCTTCCATATTTTCAAGGCAATTGAATCGCCATCCATCGTTTAGGCACAATGTCGGGTCGCTTGTCTGCCAATCCAACCATTGTTATTGCTAATCTGCTTAGTTCTTTATGGTTTCCCAATATTTTCAACTCGTTGTATCTCTTTCCAAGATATTTTTTCATCAAAAACAAATGGTCTTGCACATAGCCAGATTCAAATCCTTCACCGCCTTTAGCAATGTTTGTTAAATTATGACCAAATTTTCTGAATTCTTCAATGTAATAGATTTCAGCCTTTTTCCAATCTTCTTGACTAACCTTTTCTAACACAATCAATTTTGGCTTTTGTTTTTTGACAATTACCTGACGAATCCAATTGCATTTATGTGATTGCTTGCCAGTTTTGGCTTCACGCAGATGGCTGGCATAACGCTCTTTTACACAGTCGGCTTTTCCAACATACCGAACTTCATCAGTTTCAGGGTCTGCCAATGCATAAATAAATGTCATTTTTTCTTTTTAGCGGCTTCCCGCTTTTCCGCATAGGCAATGGCAACGGCTTGCTTCACCGGCTTACCGGCTTTCACTTCCGTCTTGATATTTTCTTTAAACGCTTTGGGGCTGGTCGATTTCTTGAGGGGCATCTTGTTTCTCCAGTTCGGCAATCAGGTTTTGGTACGCTTGGATAGCGCCGTTAA
>Ga0208251_1000366_pt1 | contig 13148 bp, 29 predicted proteins | sample CryBogCBE15Jun09_FD_184560 | JGI IMG/M metagenome (GOLD analysis project Ga0208251, IMG submission 184560) | Freshwater microbial communities from Crystal Bog, Wisconsin, USA - CBE15Jun09 (SPAdes) (version 2) | ecosystem: Environmental > Aquatic > Freshwater > Lake | place: Crystal Bog...
GTGCATTTGTTGTCCAGAGATAGGGTTAGGTATGTCTTGCGGGGTGGGGAGAAAGGTAGTAGTTTGGTGTCCCACTTATGGTGGGGTGATTCTCCGAGTCAAAGCGGTGCGATAGTCGCATACAAGAAGCTCAGGAAAGAGAGTCCTTGGGTGGATTGGGGTAACTTGCATAGATACAGCGACTTAAGGGATCGACCACTAGATACCACCCCTGATATAGCCCAGCTAGATAGTTCTCTTAACACACCCGAAATAATAGTATGGCTAAGAGAGGCTAATAGACCAACGGCATTTGTGCGTAGCGCAAGCCGTTGGAACTGGACTTTAGATGGTAGTGAACAAGACATCATGCGGTATCGACTAGCGGGAGAAGAAGATGCGAGCCTTCCAAGGATTTGAGTTGTATAGCAGGATCGCCCTATTGTTTTGTAGTTTATTCATAGGGGCGCAAGTAGTTAGGTATGTAGTAGGTTTGATTATTAAATAGGTTGGGATAGGTTTCTATCCATCACAAACAAACGAAAGGAAATACAGTTATGCCAACAGTTACATATACAGTTGCACAGGTAGAAGCAGTCCGTCTTCGCAAAGCAAGCCTGCCCGATGGTAAGCATGATGTGTTGCGGACATTCCTCAACATGAAGTTAAATCACATGGCACGACCACACGCATGGACTATGGCGGAAGCAGTAGAGCATAGTAAATACACTATCAAGAACAACTTGGTGACACTTAACCATAGTCGATTTGCTAGGTATTCTTTAAACTATGCCACTCTTATGGGTCGCAAGCGTGAGCTATATGCCTTCGGTTCAGATGTTAGAGCGTGCTTTAGAGATCAAGACGATAGCGGACTAGTTCAGATGCTTAATGATGATTCCGATATCAGGGATATGAAGACCAGTATGTATTGGTGCGACATACTTAACGATGAGGATAAATTCCCTAACGCACCTACTTATGAGGTTTGTTCTGACTGCGAGTATATAGAAGCAGAAGACGATGGCTCTTGGGTGTATAACGGCGACAGATGGGTGTGCTCTGATTGTCGGGAGAATAACTATCGTTGGTCGGATTACCACGATACCGTGGTGCATGAAGATGATGAAGAGCCTGACTATGAAGACGATGAGGAGGAGGAAGAACAAAGCCGATTCATCGGGGGCTACCATAGTAGTAAGCGTAAGCTAGGTCTTATACCGACCGAGTTCTCCAAGCGAGAGACTAAGATATACATGGGGCTTGAGCTTGAGATGGAGGTTAGCGATGAGTGCGACCGAGAGGATAAGGCTGAGGAATTGTTCGAGGCTATTGGGGTTACGCCTGAGGGGCATAACTATTGTTTCTTAGAAGACGATGGCTCTATCAATCACGGCTTTGAGATGGTGACTGGCTATACAGGGCTAGATGTTCATGCCAAGCAGTTAGAGTTCTTCAAGCATAGGTGGGCTGATGTTAAGTCGCACGATACCAAGACTTGTGGGCTTCATGTTCACATCTGCAAGAAGGGTATGAGTATGTTTCATGCGGCAAAACTTATCCTGTTCATGCACGATAGTAGAAACCAGCGACTCTTTCGCACCATAGCAAGACGAGATGGCAACCGCTATTCGCAGGTTAAGAACAAGACAGCCGACTATGCGTGGCTCAAGCACGGCAAGCGTAATGGTATGCAACGCTTGAATGAGGATCGGTATGAGTCGGTTAACTTCCAGCCTGAGAAGACTATTGAGTTCCGCTTGTTTAGGGGCACGCTACGCTATGAGACCATCATGTCTTGTCTTGAGTTTACTTACATGGCTTGGTTCTTTAGTCGTGATACAGGTCAACAAGACTTAACTACGGATAACTTCCTCAAGTTTATTTGCCAGCCTGACAACCGCAAGGACACAATCAATCTACGGTCATTCTTGCGGTCTAAGGGATTCATGCTAGATAAATCAGCAATCGTTAAAGCTAACCCACGCTTCGAGAAGAAAGAACAGTTAGCTGAAGTGTAAGAGGATAGAAACCTATCCAAACAAACCACGGGATAGAAACCTATCCCAAACAAACCAATCTAAATAAAGGAAATACATATGTGTTTATTAGTCGTTCAGCCCGCTTCCGCCCCTTCATTAACCCAAGAGTGGTTAGAGGATTTCTATTCATCTAACGCCGATGGCGTTGGTATCATGCGTTCAGTTGACGGCGAGCTTCTCATCGAGAAGATCTTGCCTAAGAATGCCCAAGAGTTTGTAGAGTTTTATAACAACCACATTGATGGTTACGACTGTGCGTTCCATCTGCGTATGAAAACCCACGGCAACATCGATATGGAGAATTGCCACCCATATGAAGTATTCAATAGTGCTGAGCACGGGCTTGATGTTTGGCTCATGCATAACGGCATACTCGGCACAGGTAATGCGGGTGATGTTACCAAGTCAGATACATGGCATTACATTCGTGACTACTTGCGCCCTATGCTTGCTAACAACTTAGACTTTGCGTTTACCGAGGCGTTTGCTGAGATTGTCGGTGATCATATCGGTGCGTCTAATAAATTCGTCATCATGGATAGTACAGGTCGTGTTCAGACAGTCAACCAAACCTCAGGTGTGTATTGGGGCGGTCGTTGGTTATCTAATACATATGCGTGGTCTAGTCCTGCTGGCGTGCCCAAAGATTATGTTGATAGCGCTGAGTTAGCGGTGCAACAGATCGAGGCTGAGCCATACAAGGCGTCATGGGGTAAGGGTGGTAGTAAGTCATACAAGCAGTGGTCTGGCTATGGTGCTGGCTATGGTGCTAGTAGTTACGATAGTAGATACGATAGCGATGACTACTGGGAAGATTACAAATACAACCACACTACCAAAACGTATGACAAGGTAGAAGCAACTGACAAGCTAGATCGCCCAGTATATGTGCCGCCAGTAGGTAGTATCTTTGAAGATGAAGATGGTGACTACGATGATGAAGATAACACTACTCGTAGCCCTGAGTATGGTGTGTCGCCTCAAGAGATTGACGATGTGATGGAAGATTTACTATTCGAGATCGAGCAGACATTCGAGATCAAGTATATCAGTCGCACCGCAGGCTATGAGTTTATCGAGGAGTTTGGTATCGACAACTTCATGGAGGTCTGCTACATGGCACTAGATGAAATGATTGATAGCGGTTGGTTCGAGCGTATCTTGACTGACCACATCTGTGCCCGTGAAGCGTTCCCTTGGATGGAAAGAACTAAGCCACAAAAAATCAGCATCTGCTAACAACGAAAGGAAAATAAAGTATGACTAAGTACTACGTGGTGGCGGGTGCTACCCGCTTTGCAGTCCAAGAAGTAACTGCCCTTACTAGAGAAGAAGCAGAAAGAAAAGCATATAAGACTGACCCCAGTTTGTGGGATAAGCACATTCAAAGTGACAACTATGAGCAGTACGAAACCTTGGAGTTAGGGGAAGAGAGTCAGTATATAAACCTAGAGGAGGGAGTATGAAACAGTACTTTAAAGACTGTATCAAGATTGAACGACCCCACTTAAACATAGATAATGCAACCCAACGCATATACAAATTCCCTAATGACTATGGGGCTAGCATTGTGTGGGGTGGGGATTTAACTTTCATGCGTGACAACGCCCATGCCCCTTATGAGTTGGCTGTTATTAAGTTTATGGGCGATGAGGACTACTACTTGGAATACTCAACGCCTTTAACCGATGATGTATTTAGGTATCAAAACGAAGAGCAGATACGGGATTTGCTAAACAAAATCAAAAACTTAGAAGGAGAAACTACGGAATGACAAACACATCGCGAGTGGCAATAGCCCCATACAAGCGTGGCAGTAAGAGTGCAAGGCTATTAAAGAAAGGGCTGAGCGAAGCATTAGGTAGAGATGTATTGTTTATTACCCCTGAGCGTGTCGGCTTGTGTAAGCCTAGTCGTGTCGTTATTAACTGGGGTAGTAGTGGGGTTAGTGATACAAATGCTACGGTCATCAATTCCGCTAGTGCCGTCAGCGTTGCGGCAAACAAACACAGGTCGCTACTACATTTTAAGCTAGCCGATGTTCCCCACCCTGACTACACAACCGATAAGGACAAGGCAACGGGCTGGATAGAACAGGGCTTCAAGGTAGTATGTCGCACGCTACTCACCGCTCACTCAGGGCAAGGCATTGTTGTTGCTGGCTCACTAGGTGAGCTAGTAGATGCCCCGTTGTATACAAAATACATACGCAAACAAAAGGAGTTCAGAGTCCATGTATTCAGTAGTAAAATTCTTGACATACAAGAAAAGCGTAGGAGTTCTAGTGTTGATGACCACCACCCTTATATTAGAAACCATGCAAATGGGTATGTCTTTTGTCGAGGTGATATCAACGAACCTGATGACCTTAGGGGGGTGGCTATATCTGCCGTTGATGCATTAGGTTTAGATTTTGGTGCAGTAGATGTTGTATGGAATGAGGCACAGGATAAGTGCTATGTGTTAGAGGTAAATACAGCGTGCGGTCTAGAAGGTTCGACTGTTAACAAATATGTTAATGCAATTAAGGAGGTTGTATGAGCAGATGGAATGTATTAGTAACTGGGTGCGCATATGTAGAAGTGGAGGCAGATAACTGCGATGATGCCGAAGCTGAAGCCGGTAAGCACTTTAATGTTTTGGATATGCAGTTTGATTTTATGTGTGAAGAAGCCGACTTATTGGAGGAAGAAAATGAAGATTAAAAGAGTAGAGGTGCTGGTGCCGAAAGGCACTTATGTCATTGGTGATCCATGCTATGCCGTGCCAGATAAAGACTGGTTGCCGTTGCTGGAGACTTGCAATTACTTCAACAGTCCAATTGGCTATGTAAAGGACGGGATTCAGAGTTTTCTCGTCTTGGCATTTGGCACTAAATGGGGCGATGGTTGCTATCGTGGCACAGATGGTAATGAGTACCCAGTAGATGCTGGCTTGCTCGGTCTGGTTCCCGTAGAGCTAGTGGAAGACCTTTCAGAGCATGAAGGAAATGTTGTGAATTTTTCTAAAGATACTTTGTGCATTGATGACGGGTCTGGAAAGCTCAGGTTTGGTCACATAATCATTGATACAGATCCAGCAGAGGAGGAAGATAGTGAGTAAATCAATAACGAAGGTGCAGGTAAGGTTTACATGGAATGACGGCAAAATAGAGGAGATTGACGAAGATCTATTACACGCCGACTCTGACTTGGGGCTAGAGCTACAGAGCTATGCTTTGGACTTTGAGGGACTGCGTAGTGACGACCAAAAACTATACGATGCAGAGTATGCTGACTGGCTATTTATACCAAAAGGCTATGAGGAATATATGCAAAGTGGGATTGTCGATGTTCTATGGGAAGCAGGCTTTATTGCAGGCAAGATGCATGAAATAACTAAACAATATAAACAGAAGGAGGAAGTATGACAACATTTACAACGGAGGATAGAGAAGCTATGCACAAAGGACTAGAGAGAAAGCCCGAGCACTACTCGCACTATAAATCCGAAACCATACAAGGGGCAACGGGTGCGCAGTATAGCTTTGTAGATACAAGCCCCCAAGCGTATGAAGTGACGCAGATTATTAACACTATATGCGCCCAACTGCAGGCTTTATCAACGGTCATCAAGGAAATTCAAACAAAGCAAAACCAAAAGGAAAACAACTGTGGAAAATGAAACACCGCGCACTAGGAAATATATAATTCACGACGCAAACAAGAACTCTTTGTTTACAACAATCCCATTAGCAGAAACGGTGGAAGCTAAACGAGAGTTAGTGTTACTTGAAAACCCCAACCACTATGTGTTTGGTGAAATACGCAGGGCGTGGAAGCCTTGGTTGAGTTATGAAGAAAACATGGCAGAGGAGTATGTAGGATGAATATAGAACTAAGAGATTACTTTGCTGGGCAGACGTTAATAGCGTTAATTCAATCGACTAAATTTACTGGACAGATGGGCACTTATGTTGCTGATGCCTACATTGTGGCTGATGCCATGCTAAAAGAAAGAGAGCGTATAAAAAATGTGGCTATTGTTGAAAAACCGATTGACGGATCTGTGGACATGCACGCCTAAACCAAAGAAAAGCTTATGGCGAAAAAGGAAAACAAAATGAACGCAAAAGAGTTTGCACACGAACTAGAAAAAGCCGCATCGTTTATACGCCAGCAAGAGGTAGAAATTGAAAGGATAACAAGTAAGTATGAAGAAATACTCCATGAGCAACAAGTTGAGATAGAAGCGTTGAAAAGACCTAACAACGTAGTAGGTGTACCATGTGATGAGTTAAAGAAGATGCAGGACCGACTTGCACACCTAGAGAAGATGGTTGTGTGGTATCAAGACATTACCATGACCGGTATTAACTCTGAGGAGTATGAGAACGGCTTCTGGGACGCAGTAGACTTTGTTAAACAACACCAAGTAAAGGACATGAAATGAAATTAACTACTGAAGAAATACACAATATTTATTTACATCAAAGCGGTATAGCGGAAGGTTTATCAAGAGCAGGTTCTGATGCAGACTTTCCTGTGATGTTTGCAGAGGCAATCATAGAATTTTATGAGCTAAGAAAGGCACAAGAGAAATGAACAATGAACCAGTAGCGTGGATGTTGTTAGGGTTGGAAGACCGCAAGCCAAAGTTAATTAATTTACAGGTGATTGACCATCTTGAAGGCACATGGATTCCACTCTATACCCATCCAGCAAAAGAACTAACAGATGAGGAAATAGCCGACTTTGAATGGGCTATAAAGAATGTGCTTAACTTTTCTCAAAGTGAAAAAGTTGTTGGTTTGGATAATGTAATTAGAGCAATACTAAGAAAGGCACAAGAGAAATGACCTGTTTAAGTTATTCAGAAATAGCTAGTGCATTGCTTGGAGGAATCATTGGTGCATTTCTTTGCGGATTCATTCAGGCTTGGTTTGAAGATAGAAAGGCACAAGACAAATGAACAATGAACCAGTAGCGTGGATGGCTTTAAATGAATTAAATGGTTCATATTATGCTTTTACCAATAAACAAAAAAATGCCATGTTGCCTCATATTTCACAGTTATATGGAAAATGGATTCCACTCTACACCCATCCAGCAGACCTAACAGATGAGGAAATAAAAACGATTTATTACGAAACAGGTGATTTGTTTGATTTTGCTAGAGCAATACTAAGAAAGGCACAAGAGAAATGAATGATGATAATTTTGTTTGGGTAGCGATAGGTGGTGTTTGTATTGCTACGTTCTTCCTTGCATGGGGTGTAATTATATTTGACTGCGCTACATACAGAGAATCTACTGGCAAAGAAGTCAAGCTGGAGTGGGGTACTTGCTATGTTAAATCGGGCGGTGAATGGTTTAGCAAAGAGCAAATAAGGGGTGTGAAATGAACGCAAATGAACTAGCTGATTTAATTGGTTTGTGCGGTGATGGTGGATATAACCAAGATGCCGCCACCATGCTACGTCAGCAACAAGCTGAAATAGAAACATACAAGTTGGAATTGTACGATGAAGTTATGTTGAGAAGAGAACAACAAGCCGAAATCGAGGCGTTAAAACAAATTATTGATGCAAACAATCTAAACCAAAACATTGGGCAGTTTGTAAAGCCAGTAAAGTATTCGGATGCGTGGTGGAGAGAAGTTGATGAGTTTAATAAACAATTAAAGGCACAAGAAAAATGAGTACACAAATCATTAACCAACTAGGGTCTGATGTAAGACGCCTACACAATGAAGTAATAGAGTTAACTGCCTGTAACATGGCAACCAATGAAGTACAAACCGAGTTCATGTCGCAACTGCTATCCCTTATCAACAGAGCATTAGACGCTGAAGAGATGGTGGAAAAGTTATTCAAGTTACTTGAGAAAAAGTAGTTAAAAAACAACAGTTAAAATTTGTAGTAAAATTACAGAAGTATCACAAACAAAGGAAAAGTTATGCCAGATATTCAAACTGAAGTACAAAAAATCATCAACAGTTGGAACCTACCAGTAGAAGAAGTTACATCTACGCCAGTAACAGAGAAAAAATCTTTCTGTGAATCTGTATACGACCATATCAGAGCTAACCCTCAGTGCAGTTTAGAGGCTTTGCGCACCGCGTTTAATATCGATAAAGACGACGTTGCAGGGTTAGCCTCATCACTTAAAACCCTATACGACCGCCAGCTAATTGGTCGTGCCCCGATTCTAAATAAGAACTACAAAGGGTTTGGTAGACGCATGGTATTCGTATACTGGGCGGTAGCTAATACATACGCAATGCAGGTCAAGGGTCTTTACAGTAAGAAGAAAAAGGAAGTTAAGAAAGTTAAGGAAGCTAAGGTAATCAAGGTAGTAAATAAGAAGTATGTTAGCGTAGGAGAAGCGACCAAGCGTATGAAGCAAGCAACAATAGACGCTGAGAATGTCGAGAAGTTCACCAAGCCCGCGGTTTTGCCTGTTCATACTAGTATGAAGGACTTAGTAAATAGCCTTAACATCTACCAAGCACGCGAGCTATGGACTGAGCTTAACCAAGTGTTCGGAAAGCAGATTAAGTAATGACTATATTTGCCACCCAGCACATTAGAGATGAGGTTGGCGTGTCTTGGGGCGAGGAGTATGTTATTGGTTTGGTTGAAAAGACTGAGCCTATAACAACTACTCGACTTCTAGCTCTAGTTAATAAGCAAGGAGCGATGGTGGCTACCACTGCCCAATACCACGTCAATTCCGCCATAGCTAAAAAGCTTATGCACAAGTACAACGAATCTGACGACAAAAGAAGCGTGTATCATGCGCTTACTGATAAAGGAAAGGAATTTATGGAGGAGCTACGCAATGCAGTTAAGTGAGTTGGAAATACTAAAGATAGTCAGGGAAAATGCGGCGCTCTGTAATTTAGAGGCTGAAGTTATTCTTGCACTTAAGGCGGAAGCTGTCGGCGATTTTCAGATGCTAGATAAACAACGCTTTCAGATAGTAACTTGTTTACAACGGATCGATGAAGTTAGGAGACGCAATGCGGAACTACAATGACACCCGAAGCCAAGGTAAAGAAGAAGGTAGTCAATGTACTTAACTCTTATGGGGCGTATTATTTCTACCCTGTTACTGGAGGTTTTGGGCGTAGTGGTGTACCTGATATTGTGGCTTGTTACCTTGGTTTGTTTATTGGCATCGAGTGTAAGGCGGGCAATAACAAACCTACTCCGCTTCAAGAAGCGCAAATGGCGCTAATACGAAAAGCCGGTGGAGTAACAATGGTTGTAAATGAAGATAACATTTATGATGTTACTGACACTTTGCAAGAACTAAAGGATCTACATGACTCCAAATGAAACGTACCAAGCGGTACAAGATATACTGAACGACTGCGTGGACGAGGAGAAGAATTCCTGCGCCATTGTTGTAGGCTACGACTACGAGTCTCAGGTAGTTAAGATTTATGGAATTAACATCGAAGAATGGGAAGTTCCTGAGCTACTGCACGATGCGGCTGAAACAACTGGGTTCTATGTAAAGCAACACATGGATAACCGAACATTAAACTAAGGAAAACAAATGAGTAGTAAACCAAAAAAAGTAATTGAAGAAGATAAATCCGACCCGATCAAATGGGCGCAACCAAGAACTGTAAATACTACGGTCATCTACAAGCCAACAACCCACCCGCGTGAACGTGACTTAAAAACATTTAGAAACGCACCGAGCTTAGTAACTGGAGGGCGTGTATGAATATTCCATATGACAACGGCAAAATAAAGATAGGTATTAACTACCGCCCTGATAATCGACCATCGATAGATGGGGATATGGAAATTATACAAACAGCCTTTATAGGGAACGCTAAAGAAATTAGAAGGCGCAAGATGGCTTCAGTAGTATATGTGGGGGCGCTACTAGTCACCGTTTTTAGTGTATTTCTGTTTAACTAAGGAACCCAATGGCAAACAAACCATTTGACCGCATACTGGTCGTGGATTTTGAAACAAGGTGGGATAGGTCAAACTACACCCTATCTAAGATGACAACGGAGGAGTACATTCGTGACGATAGATTTAAAGCGTTTGGTATTGGATGGAAAGAGTATGGGGTGGATGGAATACATTGGGTTACTCACGATAATCTTCCGCAGTGGGTCGAGTCAGTTGATTGGAGTCGGACGGCGGTACTTGCGCATAATGCCCAGTTTGATGTGGCGATTTTGTCATGGGTTTACGGCGCTAGTCCTGCTTTTATTCTTGACTCTCTATCTATGGCTCGTGCTCTTAGGGGCGTTGAAGTCGGAAATAGCCTTGCCAAACTCGCAGAATACTACGAGCTCCCACCAAAAGGACAAGCAGTCTACTCTACCGACGGTTTGGAAGAACTACCACTAAACATAGAGGAAGAGTTAGCGACTTATTGTCTTCATGATGTGTTCTTGTGCGAAGCAATATTTAATAACTTAAACGAGGAAATAACGGGCGGCTATCCAAAAGGTGAGCTAAAGCTTATCGACCTCACACTAAAAATGTTTATTGACCCCGTCCTTGAACTTGATAAGGAGATGTTGAATGAAGCCATTATTGATGAGCGTACCAAGCGCGAAGCAATCCTTGCAAAAGTTAACGTTGATGAAACGGCGCTGGCTAGTAACGATCAGTTTGCTCAAGTCCTTACATCACTTGGGGTATCCCCCCCAACAAAAATTAGCAAGACGACTGGTAAAGAAGCTTTCGCGTTCGCTAAAACGGATGCCCTCTTCCAAGCACTGCTTAATTCAAACAACGAAGACGTATCGCTTATTTGTGAAGCGAGGCTTAAAGTTAAGTCGACACTTGAAAGAACGCGAGCGCAAAGGTTCGTGGATATATCAGAACGAGGTACGCTACCTGTCCCGCTCAATTATTACGGCGCCCACACCGGTCGTTGGTCAGCGAGCAAAGGTTCGGGGCTTAATCTGCAGAACCTTAAACGGGGGTCTTTTTTACGCAAAAGTATTCAAGCGCCGAAAGGCTACACTCTCGTTGTTTGCGACCTCTCGCAGATTGAACCGCGCGTACTTGCCTACCTTGCCGACTATCAAGCTCTTCTTGAAATCTTTGCGTCAGGGCAAGACGCATATGCGGCGTTCGGAGCGCAGATGTTTGGTATTGCCGGTCTCAATAAGAAAGACCATGCGGATCTCAGGCAAAGCGCTAAGAGTGCGTTGCTAGGATGTGGCTATGGTATGGGCTGGGCTAGCTTTGCGGCTCAATTATTGACGGGCTTTCTAGGCGCGCCACCTACAATGTATGACAGGGTGTTTGCTAAGCAGCTTGGGGTAACCAGCCAGGATGTTCAGGACTTTATAGGTTGGGATACAAACCTTAAGAAGATGGCTGACATACCGCACACTTGCGCTGAAGACGAGTTACTCATTCACTGTGTTGCGGCAAAGAAGATCATCGATATCTATAGAAGTAAAGCCCAACCAGTTGTTGCTTTTTGGCAACTATGTAGCGATGCTATTTTGACTTGCTTATCTAGGGGTAAAGAACATCCTTACAAGTGCATTAAGTTTACCAAGGAGAGCATTGAGTTACCTAGTGGGCTATCTTTAAGATACCCAAACCTTGAAGGGGTAGCTGACAACAAGGGTAGAATCCAATGGCAGTATGGCGGAGACGATAAGAACAAGCCTAAGAAGTTGTATGGTGGTAAAATAGTAGAAAATATTGTGCAAGCAGTAGCACGATGCGTCATGACGGATGGAATGTTACGGATACAAAAGAGGTATCCGTGTGTACTAACTGTGCATGATGAAGTTGTAGTACTAGTTCCCGAGACAGAAGCCGTAGAAGCTGAAACTTGGGTACACGCGCAGATGGTAGCAGATCCTAAATACATGTCAGGAATCCCTCTTGACGCTGAGACCGGCTGTGCCAAACGATATGGAGAAGCGAAGTGACCAAACGATTTGCAGTACCAAAGGTAATAACAATAGGCAAAACCAAAATCAAAGTAGAGCTATACGATAGTGTGTTTGTCGGTAGGGATGAGTGCCGAGGCGCATATAACTACAGTAACCATACTATATCCATTGCTAAGCAAGCGGCATCGCGGCAACATAATACTTTGTGGCATGAGATTGTTCATGCTATTTTGTACGATATGGGTGAGTCCAAACTGAACAACAAAGAAACATTTGTTAGTGGGTTTGCCGACCGCCTTGAACAAGCTATACGAACAGCGAAATTCTAATGACTACAATTAAGTGGAGCCATTCAGGGCTTAAAGATTACGAAGGTTGTGCTAGGCGGTTTCATGAAGTCAAGGTACTTAAAAACTACCCCTTCACGGATACTGTTCACACTATCTACGGTAAACAAGTGCATGAAGCGGCAGAAGTTTACGTTAAGGATGGCACACCCCTGCCCCCCGAGTATGACTACATGAAGCCAGTACTGGATAGCCTACTTAAAAAAGAAGGACGCAAGTTAGCTGAGTATGAAATGGGGTTGAGGGTTGACCTTTCCCCATGCGGTTTTAAAGATGACGACGTCTGGGTACGTGGTATTGCCGATTTACTTATTATTGATGACGATGGGCTAAAGGCTTGGGTCATTGACTATAAGACAGGCAACGACAAGTACCCTGATCGAGATCAGCTAATCTTAATGTCTTTGATGGTGTTTGCTCACTTTCCCCACATACGGCAAGTTAACTCAGCCCTGCTATTTGTAGTTAAAGGTAGCGCGGTTAAGCATAAAATGCTGTTAGAAGATGCCCCTTACCATTGGAATAAGTATAGGGAACGGGTTGCCAAGCTCGCCTCTAGCCACGACAATGACATATGGAATCCAAATAGCACCCCACTGTGTGGGTGGTGTCCTGTAAAAAGCTGTGAGTTTCACCGCAAACGTTATTAAGAAAGAACAAAATGGTTTATAAAAGAGATTACAAAGCCGAGTATGCAAACTACGACGGCACAGAAGTTGTAAAAAAGAAACGCGCCCAACGCAATAAAGCTAGACGTATGCTTGAGCGTGAAGGTGTAGTAAGTAAAGGCGACGGTAAAGACGTAGACCACACCAAGCCATTAAGTAAAGGCGGTAAGACGGTACGAAGCAATCTTAAAGCTAAGAGCGCGAGCGCCAATAGAAGTTTCCCAAGGAAGGCA
>Ga0208251_1000372_pt1 | contig 13049 bp, 14 predicted proteins | sample CryBogCBE15Jun09_FD_184560 | JGI IMG/M metagenome (GOLD analysis project Ga0208251, IMG submission 184560) | Freshwater microbial communities from Crystal Bog, Wisconsin, USA - CBE15Jun09 (SPAdes) (version 2) | ecosystem: Environmental > Aquatic > Freshwater > Lake | place: Crystal Bog...
GGGGCAGTTGCACATTGCAAACAGAACTTTTCATGTAATTTCATAAACTGAGAACGCTGTTGATTGGAGTTAAACTTCCTATCCACTCCACAAGGTAGATTCACATGCCAAAATTGAACTGGGTTATATCTCGACATTTGTTGTATAGACTATAAAAACGATTTCAATTTTATAAAAAACATTGCATAATAGTGTAGAGCTATAGTATGTCGTGGACTGAGAACAAATTGATTTCGTTAAATTCAAAATTCGCAACGAAGTTAAACGGGTCCTTACTGTCTAACGTCGTTTTTCCTTTTTCAGGGATACTCAAAAATGAGACCAATATGAAACACGTTTATATCTCTCTTATGAACGCACAAATGCCCGTATCTTTCTACGTGATTAACTCTACCAATAATGTGTTGAAAGTAATAAGCGGAACCACCTTTTTAGGGTATACATTAACCCTAACGAACGGGAACTATACCATCAACACATTAATCACCGAAATGAATTCAAAATTTGCCTTGGTAGAGTTTCCCAGTAATCCAACCATAACTCAAAATAAATCTACGGGAAAGCTTACCTTTGCCTTTTCAAGTAATAACACGATTGTAGCGTCTCAATCTACCATAAGGGACGTGTTAGGGTTAGGAACTACAGACCTAACTGGCTCGTCTATCACATGCCCTTACCCGTTTAACTTATTAGGGATAAAATTATTAAACATTGCATCCAATGCTTTGAGTGTTAACTCGGTTAACTCGGCAACGGGGAATAACTCGAGTATTGTCGCAACCATCCCCAACGACCAACCTTTTTTCAATCAAATTTCATTCGTCAATCAGAACGACATTCAAAAATTCGAGTTGACTGTGGACTATGTGAATAGTATTGATGTGCAAATTTATGATGAAAATGGTTATTTCATAGATTTCAATAATACGAACTGGAGTATGACCATCATTATGACCATTGAGAGATATGATGTAGAACCTATTAATACGGATTTAGAAAAATCTTTACTTAGTCATAACCTACAATCACAAGAACATTTAACGAGTGAATCACAATTGACGCAAGACTTTCCAACCCAAGAAAAAGAAATTGAGTTAGTGGATAGACAAGATGACGATGTCTTAACACAATTGATACACGGGGCCTCTTCGTATTCTACCAAAGTGAAAAGCATCTTAAAGGAATACGGCAATGACATCATTCAGGGTATTCTACTAAAACGTAGCCCCATCACTTCGGCGATTTATCACGCGATGAATGCTTTTAGTTTAGGGAAATTTGACGCTAACAATCCCTATGACAAACTATATCATCTATCGATGGATATTCATGTTGGCGGTAAAATGATACGAGTAGAAAAAAATGCAACGATTCATATGGAGGTAGACCCCATTGACAAAAAAGACACGGAGAGCGTCGTGGTGTCCAATGTTCCACGTATCTCCTTGAATACGTTATTGGAGAACGGACAGAGCAGAATGGGCAAGAAATATTTTTCGTATAATGCCAAGAGCAATAACTGTCAGGACTATATTCTCAATCTACTGGAGGCATCTACTATAGGAAATCACGAGAATAGGGAATTCATTAAGCAATCCATACGAGATATTTTCAACAGAAATCCCAAGTATCTAAAGACCATGACGCAACTCATAACTAATTTAGGCGGAAGAGCCGATATTGTAAAAAGTGAATTGGACAAACACAAAAATGATTTACATTTTTTGTTAAAATAATTATCTGCGATTAAATGTATGAGTGAATTCCTTCCGTCGTGTGTCAATTACGCTGAACCGTTGGCGGTTTTACCCGCGAATGCACAAAATTATTTGTTTGCTGCTGTTCCTTGTAATGGTTCCTCCTTTACGGCGGGTAGCATCATTCAAGTAGATTTAGGGAGTCGTGGGTTTTTAGACCCCGCAAGTCTAATGATTCGGTATAAATATACCTCGGTCGCAACGGGGTCTACGAAGATGGTAGGAACTCCTGCTTACACGCCCTTTATTCGTCTTGATACGTTTATTAATAGTCAGTCCGTTGAAAGTATTAACAACTGGAATACGGTTTGTAATATGCTAACCAATCTACAATTATCGGTTGCTGATAAGTATGGCTCACAATTTGCATTGGGATATGTGGACAATGGAGCGGCCACAGTCGGGTCTTTAGAAAAGATGGACGGCCGTCTCTGTGCTGCTGGAGGGGAAAGCGGGTTTATGGCTGCGCCATGCCATTGCTCCCTTGCCTACTGTGAGAAGCTCATTCCGCTCTTTTTATTGAATGGAATCCGTCTGCAGTTTACGATGGATTCACTCGCGAATATGTGCTCTAACATTTCAACCGATTCGGCAACTGCTTTTACATCCTTTACCGTAACCAATTTTGAAGTCATCTACAACTGCATTGATTTAGGGGCGGATGCTCAGGCCGAAGTGATTCGCATGAACCCTAAACTTAAAATTAAAACGCAGGGCTTTTCAACCACAGTTGCCCCCGTGGCGGCGGGTTCATCGGGCGCGGTGAATCTCATTTTTAATCAACGGTTTGCCTCGGTTAAATCAGCTTACCTTAATATGGGCGGAACGTCGACCACCTATTCGGCGAATAAAAATATGGACTCGTTCGATATAACCTCAGGAAACGGAGACTACCAGTTGAATGTAGGAGGAGTTGCCTACCCACAAAAGCCACTGTCCACTCTCAACAATAAAGCAGGTATATTACAGGAATTAAGACGGTCTATGAATACCATATTTGGGTCGAATGTCTCCATGTCTATCAATTCCTACGAATTCAATACGGGCAGTGGATCGGTCAGTGATTACACGGTTCCGGGTAAATTTTGGGTCGGGCTCAATTTGCAAAAGCTAAGCATTCCACAAAAGGCCTTCTTCACAGGAACATCTACGCAGTTGTCGCCCATTTCGGCTATTATTAACGTGAATACTGCCACTTCGCAACTTCATAACGTGATGCTGGTGTTGAATTACGACATCATTATCGAAGTGGACACATTGACGAAGCAATGTATGTATATTCAATAAAATTATCTACATCTATAGCATGGGGGTGTTCGGTGCGATTATCGGATCAGAAATCGGTCGTGTTGGAGGTAGAACGCTGGGAGAAGCAGTAGGTAGAAAAATTGCCGGTAAAAATGGGGCCGAAGCTGGGAAGAATATAGGTGAGAAGGCTGGACAAGTAGGGGGTGGAATGCTTGGAACTTTAGCCCCGTTTGCTCATGGTGGTTATATTCAGGGAAAAAAGGGAAAACCGCAAATCATTATAGGTCATAATTCAGAGTTTGTTCTTCCTATGGGAGTGAGACCTACAAAGAAGCAGGTTCAGGCTGTAAAGAAGAAGGGGGGACAATATCGCTACAAGGATTAAGATGAAATTTTGATTTTTCGTGTCGTTTATTAGCCAAAGTATATTTTTTCCGCATTTACATAGGCATACTTTATTTTTGGTTATTTTTTGTTGTCTTGATGATTCTTTTTTTGTCTTGATAGTATTGATGACGATATTCTTGTAATTTTTCTTTATTATCATGACACCATTCTTCTCTTGAACGAGTTGCTCTATTTGTATTCATCGTTGCTTTCAATTCACGCATAACTTTGTCTTCTTCTGCTTCCGCTTGACGGCTATTTTCACAAGGAAATTCTTTTACTACAATCATACTAAAAGCATCCCAACCATCATTTTCACGAATCATTTGATAGACTTTATGATTATAAGCATAACCCTTTTCATAATTTACATTAGTTTTATGATTATTTTTCCTTTTAATAAAATTTGTTGTATGTCCAACATAAAGTAAATCGTTCTTGTCCTTATGTTGGATTTTGTAAATTAGACATTTAGAGTAATCCATTGCTTTTTTAGGCATTTATAAGATAGTATACGATTCTTTAAGTTCTTATAGGATTAACTGGCCTATCTATAGATTGATTACGATTTTGTTCTATCTGTGCTAAATCTTCTTGTAATTCAATATCTGTATCCCTCTCCAATTCGCATATCCCGCAACATTTAATATTTTTACATTTTGAACGGTATAACAGTCCCGCCAAAGCCAAAATAAAACCCCCCAAAAATGTATACAGGCCAGTGAAAAAAATTGAATCGTTAGGATTCATTCTATACTCCTATATTATTTTACAGTCTAGAAAATATTTTTTGTTTTTGCTTTGTATACTCCAGCCAAAGCCAAAAACAAATTTTAAAAAAATGTATACATTGTATAAGGACATAACTCATATACTATATGACCAAAAAAATAATCTCTTCCTATCTATATGAGCGAAGTATCCAAAACCGATGAAGTAGAAGAAATAGAAGAAATAGAGAAAGTAAGGTCTACTAAGAAACCACGAACAGAAAAACAAAAAGAACAATTTTTAAAAGCGAAAGAAGTAAAGAGACAAAACGCAGAGCGACGCAAAGCGGAGAGAGCACAACAAGAGGCAGAGGTCAAAGAAGCCTTACAAGAAACGATAGTAAAAAAGGCAATTGCTATCAAAAAGAAACAAATTAAGAAAGAGAGAGTTTTACATGAAATAAGCGACGATAGTGAAGAAGAAAAACCCAAACCTAAACCACCACCCCCAATTAAACCAGCACCCCCAGCACCACCAAAATATAGATTTTTATAATTTTTTTTAAATCTACAATAGTATGAAGAAACCTAAACAGAAATTATTCCAGAAGCAAAAGCAGAATCAAAAAGTGATAGTGAATATTAACACCGAGAAACCAAGAAAATATACACGAAAACCAAAAGATAAACCAAAAGATAAACCTCATCAGCCACATCCCCAGATTTATTATAACGCAACAGCCCCGATGCCTATAAATCCCGTCCCATCACAACAGACCGCATTCGCAAACGCAGTTCAGGAAACCGTGAGACAGGTAGAATTACCAAATGGAATTGAAAGACCACAGCAAAAAGAACCCGATGTTTATACACCAACCCCAGCAATACCACCGTCTAACGCATTACAAGCCCCAATAAATATATTACCTAACGCAACACATCCATTTTCAGCGCATATAGGGCAATCCATACCACAATCTGCAACATCAACCCAACCAGCAATAAATATTGTATTACAACCAACCCCACCAGCAACAAGCATTTTAACACAACCATCACAAACAAGGGGGTTTTTAGCAGATATATCAACAGGCGCAGGACATTTAAGACCAATAGCACCAACAGCACCAGCACCAGCACCATCAACATCACCAGTATTTACCGAACTTTTAGCAGGAGCACATTTAAGACCAACACCAAGAACAGAACCGACAGTAATAACACCATTAAACCTAACCCCCTCACTTTTAGAAGCAAAGAGAACAGGATTGAGAACACCAAAACCGCGAGAACCAACAGAAACATCAAACCAAGCAGAACAATCATTTACACAAACAAAATCAAGATTAAAACCCCCAGTTATGACCCCAACCGTAGCACCAATACCAATCATACATTTACCAACTCAACAAGAAATTTTCAATGTCCAACATCAAAGGACAGTATTAGAAACCCCAGTAGACAATCGTTTAATCCTTGTCTCAACCAATAACCGAGAAATTCCAAATGAAACCCAAAACACAGTAGCAAGAGAACAGGAAAGAAATAAAGAGTTAATAGCAAGAAGAGCCGAGACAAAACTAATACAGCACATAGCACCTCAAATTTTAGGAGGCATATATGTAAAACCCGAAATGTTAAGACAGTTAAGAATCAATGCTTTAGAACCCGCCATACATCCACCCATACATCCACCCATACATCCACCCATACATCCATCCATACATCCCATAGAACAACGTATTCCAGAGCATCAAGCAAAGCACGACGAAGAGAAAGCTAAATTCGTAAAAAAAATTAAAGTAATAAAAAACCACACTACTCATAAGACAATACACGATTTGGCCAAAGAACACGGGTTTAAATCATCTCACAGGGGCAAACCCAACCGGCAAGAGCTTTACGATTTCCTAGCAAGGGATTTTGATATGAATCCACAAAATTATTATTAATTTTTTTAAATCTATATGTATATGATTACCATCCAACAAAATGATAAACCAAAATTAAAGAACTGTAAAATGAATTGCGATGTGCCACTCGACGAGAAACTAAATAAATATGAGTTGACCAAGTTTTTTAATTGTCATCAGTCCACCGTGATATGCGGTAAGCCCCAGAGCGGGAAGACCTCTCTACTCTATTCCTTGTTTTCCTCCAAAGATATTTTAAAGGGCGTCTACGATAAAGTGTTTCTCTTTCAACCCTCTGCCTCAAGGGCCTCTATGAAAGACGATTTATTTGGCAAACTACCACCCGAGCAACTATTCAATGAGCTTTCACTTGAAAATCTTGAGTCCGTCTTTCGCCAATTACAGGGGAATAGTTGTATCATCTTTGACGATATGGGAGCTTATTTGAAGAACACTGAAATTAGAAAAAAGATGCGGGAGCTTCTAATGAACCGGCGACATTTACATTGTAGCATATTTTTTTTGGTTCAAACGTGGTTGAGCGTGGATAGAGACATCCGGAAGCTATTTAACAATATCATTCTATTTAGATGTTCTAAAATGGAAATGAATCTAGTCTTTGAGGAACTCATAGAGAGTAAATCAAAATATCAGGATGAAATCGTCAAGCTCATTTATGATAAACCGCACGAATATCTGTTTTGTCATTTAGACACTCAACGAATCTTTAAGGGGTTCGATGAATTACTGTTTGAAGAATAAATATAGGTATATACTACATGGGCAAAATATACAACATTGTATTTATGTCTTCGCAAGGCACAGGGTCAATCGCGACTAGAACCTACTATTTTGATTGGTCAAAGTTGCCCGAGGGCAAGTATACGGGAACCTTCGCCTTTGTCTCGGCCGCTGGAACCTTCACGACTTCCTGTGCGAATGTGTTTTGTGATTTAGGATTTTCACGAACCTATGCTGCGGCCACGGTAAGCGGAACTTCACTCAGCACATCTACCTTTTACATTGGGAGCGTTTTATCCTCCCCAATATCTAATACGGCAAATTGTTATTTGGTTGCGGCTTTGCCTAATAATGCCCCTTTTAGTCTTTCCAATCGGCCCACGAATAACAATGTGAATGTTAGGATTCTAAATAATGATACGAATCAAACGGCCTTCGCGACTGAACTCGCTTATACTCTCGTCATTAGTTTAGAATTAGAATCATAGAGAATCATAGAGTATCAAGAATAATATCATAGAGGTATATGTCGGGGGACTCTTATTTTTCTAAATCTATGTCGGCCACCGTAGATTTAAGCGATGGCATAACCGAAATTAGTGAGGGAAACATAACAACGAATTCAATCACAACCAACAATTTCACAACATCCAATTTTCAGGCATCCACCTTGACCGATGGACATGCGACGATTCAAAACGGAAACATTACGGGCGTCAATACATTATCGTGTAATTCATTTATCACATCAAGTTTTGCAACGCCCTACATAGCCGTGGATACGATTCAATCTACAACCATAAATAACCAGTATTACAATGTATTAGATTCCCTAACCAATGTAATAGGCCAACTCTACAATCAAGCGTCTACCTTTGTCTCTACGATTTACACGACAGCAATGTCAAACGGTTGGAAATGGTATTATACCCCTACGTCAACTACATGTATGACCTTAGACAATGCCGGAAATCTAAAAACAAATTCCTTACAAGCGTTAAGCCCATCGACCGCCTATCAATTATTAACCAATCAAACAGGGGCCATCACTATAGGAGGAAACCAAAATATCAACATCAATCCTAATTCATCGGGGACAACGACCATCAACAATACCCTCATCAAAGCCAATTCATTACAATCCGGAAGCACTTCAGCTTACCAATTATTGACGAATCAAGGCACGATTAATTTAGGAGGAGGAGCGTCCACTGTAATAGTCGCCGGAACGATACAAAGTAATACGATAGCACAGGCGTCCGTGTTGGGAATCAACATTGAGGGCTTTAATTATAATGGGTTGAGTATCGTCAATAACACTCCAACGTCTGCCGTCTCCCTACTAACAACGAATACAGGGGCAGTATTTCTAGGAGGAAGTGGCGGTGTTAACTTAGCAAAACAGGGTAATTATTATGTAGAGGTGAATGCAGCCTCCAATGCGTATATCGACTTTCATTCAAGCAATACATCAAGTGATTACGATGCTCGTATTATAGCTACCTCAGGAACATCCACCGCGGGGAAAGGAACCTTGAATATCATCGCGAATACGATACAACTCTACAGCAATCCCTTCCGGTATATTCCTTGGACGCTTATCGATACGGGAGTGAATGGAACGTCAGCCTCGTTGACCAATGTTCTTAATTGGCCTATCGGGGCGAATATTGCGGTATGTAGTCCAACCGCAACCATCAAATACCGGTATAGCGTTGTGGGAAATATGCTCTATTTAAATTACTTTTTCTTTCAAGCCGTTACAACAGGCGCATCCGCAGGAAACGGAACCTATCAGTATGCTTTTCCTTCTATTGCAGGGCTAGGGTTTTTTATTGATACAACGAATTTAATTCCCATATTAGCAACTGGAACCTACCCCTACGGCGGGACGAAAGTTGGAACGGCCTCGCTCTATATTTATGGTCTCTATTCCAATACTGGAAATGTATTTTATTCCAATCTAAACGGTGTTGGTCTTACTGTATGGAGCCAAGTAGGAAGCGTAGGCTCAGGTTTTCAATCAAGCACGAATTTTGGCTATGGAACTGGAGCCAATAATTTATCGTATCAATTTGAGGCGATGATGCCCATTGTTTAAAACTATATTAAGGAAAAAATTGATTTAAAATAATTTCTTTAGTATAGTATAAAAATGTCCCATAAGAACAATTCGCTACACCAAATGAAGTGGAGGCATAAAAGCAAGGAAAATATGGAAAAATATCGTGCTATATGCCGTAAAGCCATGTATAAAATCTATACATGGAACAAAATCAAAATGCAATTTCTAAGAATATTGTTGGATTAATTATTAATTAAGGAAAAAATTGATATAAAAAAATATCTCTATTAAAGTATATGAATGAACTAACTACATTGCGAACGATTAAGGGCCATAAACATTTTTTACTTGACTATGCCGGTTATAAAAGCATTGTAGATGCTAAGAAATATTATGTAGAAGGGAGTAGTAGTGATTCTATTTATGAAACAATACGCGAGGAGTATAATGATGCTGTTAAGGAAGCACAAAAAGCAAACCGTAAAGCGAGACTACGAGAAAAACGACTCGACAAAAAGTTTGAGACGAAGATTCAAAGCGGGAATCCCTTTGATTTTACATTCAACTCCGTAGAGAAATTGATAGAATCATTAAAAAATCTACATAAAAAATATCTCCTGACCATTGGAGATATAAAATACACATTAAATGAAAAAACCAAACAGAGACTGATTCATCAATTTAATAGGGTTGAAACAAAACATAGTGATGCTGAGTTGATTGAGGCGTTTGAACATGATGGAACCGTTCATTTTGAACCACTACCAGAACATACAGGATACGCACTCAACGAAGGGGGATTCTTTGCCTTTACTTCTACTCTCCCGATTGATTTGACTGATTTCCAAATTGCTACGGAATTCACTGCGGAACTGGTAAAAGATAATTGTTTCATCTATGCTCTCAAAAAGAGCGGAATTGTTCCGGAAAAGGTTCCTAGTATATGCTCTCAAATCATTGGACGTGATATACCGCAGAATAAGTTGAAAGAAATAGCCAAAAAGTTTGAAATCTATATAACAGTAGAGAAGCCCCAAGAGGCAACCAAGACCAAGACTAAAGTAGAATCCTATGGTGAAAAAACGAACCCACATCTACGTTTAGGTCTACTTGAAGCGCATTATTTTCTCAACAAAGAAGTGCCCTATACATCCTATGCCATTAAACATTATGAAACTTTGAAAGACAAGGACCGATGGAATGAGTTTTATAAACCCAATGCAAGAACAACAACTCGATATATAAACTCGTATGCTCTGATTCTACTCATGAAAGAGTGCGGATACTTCAAACCAATTGAACTAACACACGAATTACTTAAAACAGTATATCATGACAAAGTTCAGAGCATAACGACACTGGAAGAAGTCAACGATAAAAATTGTCGCCTCAATCAATACACTCCTAAAGAAGAGAATGATTTTGTCAATGTATGTTTTGATTTTGAGACCACTACCGATGGTGCAATTCACAAACCCTATATGGTTCACATCTATGCTAAAGGTGTTATTGATACAACATTTTATGGTGTGAACTGCGCCAAGAGTATGTTCTATTACTTGTCAAAACTTGGTAAGAATATTCGTCTACTCGCTCACAATGCCGGTTATGATACTCGGTTTATCTATGAACATCTCTACAACTTTAGCATGATTAATCGTAGTAAATTCCTACTACGTGGATATGGTTCCTTCTACTATGGACCAAAGAAATATTACAAAGTTGAGATACAAGACACGTATGCCATCATCTCCAATCCTCTTCGTGATTTTGGAACTATGTTTCAATTAGAGGTCAAGAAAGAAGTCATGCCCTACCATCTTTATACTGAGCAGAATGTAGAGAAAAGATATCTAGAACTATCAACCCTACAGGAGTGCGATGAGTTCTTTGATAATTGTAAAGAATGGAACTGTATCGTTTCCGAAAGTGTAGATATCATCAAATATTCACAAATCTACTGTCGTATGGACTGTATCGTCCTGTGGGAAGGGTATAACAAGTTTAAATCTTGGATTCATGAGGTGTGCGGACTTACTATTGACTATTACATTTCAAGCGCTTCTATTGCTCACGACTACATGCTCAAGGAAGGTGTCTATCAAGATTGCTATGCGTTGGCAGGTATACCACGTGAGTTTATCCAAAAGGCAATGGTTGGCGGACGAACTATGATGGCAGAAAATAAATCACGCTACATACAGAGGAATGTAGATGATTTTGATGCTGTTTCACTCTATCCTTCTGCGATGAAACGACTTGGTGAGATAGGTGGATATTTGAAAGGAACGCCAAAAATCATACCTGAGTTGTCGTATGACTTTCTACAACGACAAGATGGTTATTTTGTTGAAATAGTCATAACCAAAGTGGGCAAGGGTTATAAGTTTCCACTCATGAGTAAAATGGATGAAGTGCGTGATTTCACGAATGATATGGTAGGTGAGACTCTTATCGTGGATAAAATAACACTGGAAGACTTACTGCATTATCATGAGATAGAGTTTACAATCGTAAAAGGATACTATTACAATCAAGGTAGAAATAATAAGGTCAATGATGTTATTACACACCTATTCGAGACAAGAAAACTACACAAGAAAAATAAGAATCCAGTCGAACAAATCTTCAAGCTTATCATGAACAGCGCCTACGGGAAAACCTTACTGAAACCTTTTGATATCGAAAGCAAATACGTTAAGAATATCGAACAACATGCTTCTAAGTATTACAATCATATTAAGGAAATTATTCCACTCCATAATGATACGTATAAGGTCGAACATTACAAATCAATCTGTGAGCACTACAACAACTGCTATGTGGGTATTGAGGTCCTAAGCATGAGTAAGCGTATCATGAATGAGGTCATGTGTCTAGCTGAAGACAACGGATTTAACATGTATTATCAAGATACCGATAGTATTCACATTGATAGTGAAAGTGTTCAACCGTTGGCGACTGCTTATCAAATCAAATATAACCGTGAGTTAATTGGGTCTAATATGGGACAATTTCATACTGATTTCTCAAGCAAAACATTAAAGGGTGATTTAGTCAGTAGAAGAAGCATCTACTTAGGTAAGAAATGCTATATTGATGAGTTGACTGATGGAACTGGTATTGACTATCATGTTCGCATGAAGGGTGTACCTACCCAGTCCATTGAGTATTATGCAAAGACCAATAAATTAACATTGTTCCAAGTATATGAGAAATTATACGATGGTGAAACAATAACGTTTGATTTAGCGTGTGGCGGAACGAAATGCTGTTTTGATTTCCTGCCCGATATGACCATTCAAAGCTTATACAAATTTGAACGAGATATACAATTTTAATTTTTTTGGAAAATAGGGTGTCCATACACTATATTTTCCATTATTTTTATTTGGGACTGTGTCCATTGGGACTGTATATTTTCATTGAGAATTATTTTCATTGAGAATTGTGGGACTGGGATTGGGACTGAGACTGTGGGACTGGGATTGGGACTGAGACTGTGATTGTGATTGTGTCCATATTTCCATGGGAATTGTGTCGGTGATTGTATGTATCCATTAGACTGGGACTGGGACTGTGATTGTGGGACTGGGACTGTGATTGTAATAATTGTGTTGGGACTGTATGGGACTGTGATTGTGGGACTGAGACTGTGATTGTAATAATTGTGTTGAGACTGTGAGAATTGTGTGAGAATTGTGTCCATGAGACTGGGACTGTGATTGGGACTGTGATTGGAACTGTGGGACTGTGGGACTGTGGGACTGTGGGACTGTGGGACTGTGATTGTGGGACTGGGATTGGGACCATAAAATTGAAATCGTTTTTATAGTCTATACTACAAATGGCAAATAATGAATGGTATGTGAAATTGAAAGCAGACCCTGAAAGATACAAAGCCTATCAAGAAAAACAAAAAGAATATCGAGCAAAAATAAAAGCAGACCCTGAAAGATACAAAGCACAATCAAAGCGAAGAAAGGAAATTCATGATTCTAAAAAGGACGAGCGAGATAAACGTTTTGAAAAAAATAGGCTTATCATCATTGCAGATAGATTAAGAGATGAACATAAAAAAATCTATTAGCGGATTTAATAATTAAAACGGGTTGATTAAAATTAATTAATCTTTTTAGTTTTTAATTAAAAACATAACGGGTTGATTTTTTGATTTTTTTGATTTTTTTTTGTTTTTTTTTGTTTTTTTTGTTTTTTTTTTTGTTTT
>Ga0208251_1000387_pt1 | contig 12510 bp, 12 predicted proteins | sample CryBogCBE15Jun09_FD_184560 | JGI IMG/M metagenome (GOLD analysis project Ga0208251, IMG submission 184560) | Freshwater microbial communities from Crystal Bog, Wisconsin, USA - CBE15Jun09 (SPAdes) (version 2) | ecosystem: Environmental > Aquatic > Freshwater > Lake | place: Crystal Bog...
AAATTAAAATTTCCCGTATTGCCATACTCATCCATGCCGGCCGCAAGCATCTGCTTTAAAATAGCCTGGCTTAGTGGCCTGAAGCCGATGTGCTTATAATACGTGCTGCTGCCTTGGGTTTCACCGTTGTCGCTTGAGTTTAAGTGCAGGCTCACCAATACATCGGGGTGCTGCTGCTGTAGCCACAAAACCCTGTCGGTATTGCCAAAGGTGGTGTCTTGGGTTCTGGTCATTACCACCTCCTTCACGCCTTTTGCTTTAAGAAATTTTTGCAGGGCTTTGGCAAACAGCAGGGTATAATCTTTTTCATTCACGTGGCTGGTTGACCCTTCCGCGCCTACGTTGGTGCCGCCGTGGCCTGCGTCAATAGCAATTTTTAGCTTTTGTATATTTAACACCGCAGGCTGCCTTTTTACGGCAATGGCCAAATAGTGGCCTTTGTACAAGATGGTATAGCCCCATTGCTGGTTGTGTTTTAACTCAATGATAAGCCGCACCACATCATCCTCCACCTGGTTAAAATAAATATTCTTAATTTCTTTTATAGTGGTTAGTTGGGTTATCCAGTTGGTATTGCTTTGCACACCATATATGTCAACCATAATTTTACTGGGGTTTATTTCCATCCAGCTTTTATAGGGCAGGCGCTCGTCCATTTGCACAAATACAGTATCGTAATTATCCATGGCGGGTTTTTCGCTCATGTTGGTGGTTAGATAAAAAGGCCGCAGTTTGGTTGCGGTGTCGCGCACCACATCTTGCTTAAAAAGGTAGGCTGTATGGTATTTTGACAACTGCACCTGGTACAATTTACCAGTGGAATCCACCACTTTTAACAGCACTGCCGTGTCAATATAGCCCAGTTTGGCACTGCCCAGCCTATCTTCCCCCAGGCTGTAGCTCAACTGCGTAAACTTTCCGGATGAGCGGGCAAGCCAGTAACCGGCCGGAGTGGCGGTTGTTTGGGTGTTTTGTGATTGGCAGCATAAAAAGCTGCAGGTAATTACTGCCAGCAGGTAATATTTCATGAGATGAAGGTAAAAAGAAAAAGGCGTGATTGGTACATTGCCGGTTTGCTAAGCAAAAAGTTTGCACGCGACCACAATTGCCTGTAGCTATGCTTGGTAAACCGGCAGGTGCCAAAGCCTAAGGATTATTGCCAATCGAGCCTTCGTCATCCAGCAAAACCTCCATTTGTATATTGGCACGTTCATACGGCGATGGTTTGCCTGTAACTTTTTTAAAGCCCAGTTTGGCGTACAGGTTTAGCGCCGGCTTAAGTTTGGTATTGCTTTCTAAATACACACGGCTGGCACCCAACTGTTTGGCCATGTTAAGGGCGGCACGGCCCAGTATAAAACCAATGCCTTTGCCTTGTGCTGCAGGGGTAACAGCCATTTTAGCCAGTTCGAAACAGGTGTCGTCCATCTTAATCAAGGCGCAGGTACCAACAGGCTCATTGTTATAAAGGGCAAAAATTATCTGGCCGCCCTTGGCCAATATGTACTCCTCGGGGTGGTCAAGGCTTTTATAATCAGCCTCCTCCATTGTAAAATAAGCTTGTATCCAGGCCTCGTTCATATCCCTAAAATGCTGCTTTAATTCCGGGCGGTAGGGTACCACTTGCACATCTTGGCTTTCGCGGCGTTTTTTTTGTTCAGCAACCCTGGCCAGCATGTCTTTTTTATCCAGCAGGTACTCCCATTCGGCAATCGCTTTCCACATGTTATGGTCAGTTTGTTGCAACAGGTCTTCCACGGCGGCATTAATATCGGCAAATTGCCCATGTATCCTGCCAGCAATTTCTTGGGCTTTTTCGGTAAGTGACACAAGGTTCCTACGGCCGTCTGCCTTATCTTTTTGTTCTTGCAAAAACCCTTGTTTCACCATTTCTGCCGCCACTTGGCTAATAGCGGGGTGGCTTTGGCCCGCTTCTTCCGCTATTTGGGTAATGCTTTTTTCTTCCCCGTTTACCAGTGCAAAAAAAACGGGGAACCACCTAGGTTGCAAATTGTTGCCATACAGTTTGTAAATGCTTGCGGCTTCGTCGGTAAGCCGGTCGCTCAGCCTGCGCAGGCGGCTACCGATAGCCATTTTACCGGCTTTTTCATAAAAATCCATTATAAAAGTATTTAAGTAAGTGCTTACGTAAATGTATGCACGAATGCCGAATTGGCCAAATTTTTCCCCGCCGGGATACTTACAAAAATTAACGGCCATTAAATACCGCACAGCCTTACATTTGCACAATTTATCATACCATGCCGAAAGACAATTCTATACATTCAGTGCTTATCATCGGTTCTGGCCCCATTGTTATTGGGCAGGCCTGCGAATTTGATTACTCTGGCTCACAGGCCGCGCGCAGCCTGCGCGAGGAAGGCATAAAGGTTATACTGATTAACAGTAACCCTGCCACCATTATGACCGACCCGATGATGGCCGATAAAGTTTACCTGTGGCCGCTGACTGTGGAAAGCATAGAAAAAATATTGGAGGAAAACCAAATTGACGCCGTGTTGCCCACCATGGGCGGCCAAACTGCCCTTAACCTTTGTAAGGAAGTGTATGAAATGGGCATTTGGGAAAAACACAATGTGCGCCTGATTGGGGTGGACATTGCCGCTATTGACAAAGCCGAGAACAGGGAACAGTTTCGCCAACTGATGATTGACATTGGCATTGCCGTTGCCCCCAGCCGTGTGGCCAACAGCTTTTTGGAAGGCAAGGAGTTTGCACAGGAAATTGGTTTTCCCCTAGTAATACGCCCTTCGTTTACATTGGGCGGCTCTGGTGGTGGTTTTGTGCATAACAAAAGCGAGCTGGACGAAGCCTTGCAGCGCGGTTTGCAGGCATCCCCCATTCACGAGGTGCTGGTAGAAAAAGCGGTATTGGGTTGGAAAGAATATGAATTGGAACTGCTGCGCGACTGTAACGACAACGTGGTGATTATTTGTACCGTGGAAAACCTTGACCCCATGGGCATACACACCGGCGACTCCATAACGGTGGCACCGGCCATGACGTTGAGCGACACGGCGTTTCAAGACATGCGCAACAAAGCCATACTAATGATGCGCAGCCTGGGCAATTTTTGGGGTGGCTGTAATGTTCAATTTGCCCAAAACCCCGAAACCGAGGAGTTGATAGCCGTGGAAATAAACCCCCGCGTTAGCCGCTCCTCTGCACTGGCCAGCAAAGCCACCGGGTACCCCATTGCGAAAATAGCCGCCAAACTGGCCATTGGCTACAGTTTGGACGAATTGAAGAATCAGATTACCAAAACCACCTCGGCCTATTTTGAGCCTGCGTTAGACTACGTGATTGTAAAAGTGCCGCGCTGGAATTTTGATAAATTTAAAGGCGCCAACGATACGCTGGGCCTGCAAATGAAAAGCGTGGGCGAGGTAATGGCCATTGGCCGAAACTTTACGGAAGCCTTGCAGAAAGCCTGCCAAAGCTTGGAGAATGATGCTTTGGGCTTGGGCTATTACGGCAAAAACCTAATGCGCAGCGAAGACATTGTTGAATACATTAAGGTGCCGAAATGGGACCGCATCTTCCGCATAAAAGATGCCTTGATGCAGGGTGTTACGGTAAAAACAATCGTGCAGGCCACCGGCATTGACCGTTGGTTTATTTACCAGATACAGGAAATTTGCGCCATTGAAAAGAAAATTGCGCAATACACCTTAGAAACATTGCCGCTTGATTTGTTGAAGGAAGCCAAGAAAAACGGCTTTGGGGATGAACAGATAGCCACTATATTGCAAAACCACGTTACGGAAGAACAGGTATACGAAAAACGCAAGGCCGCTGGCATAACAAGGGTGTACAAGATGGTGGATACCTGCAGCGCAGAATTTGAGGCAAAGACACCTTATTTTTATAGTTCGTTTGAGGGATAAGTCCGAAAGACAGGAAGACGGAAGGTTGGGAAGTAAGAAAAGGCCGAGAATCGGGAAGATGGATAAACCAAAAAGTCGGCAAGCCCAGAAGTTGAAAGTGCAGAAACTAAGATAGGCCTTGACGTTAAGAGCTGGGATAACTAAAACCGTTTTTGTGTTTTGCAATAGCAATAATGTATCCACCCTAAAAACATTTTTATGCCATTTAAATTTGAGAAGCTGATAGTATGGCAAAAGGCGTTGGATTTATCTGGTGTGGTTAGTGATGTTGCCGCTAAGTTTCCAAAAGAGGAAGTGTATGTATTGGCTTCTCAAATTAAAAGGGCCGCAGATTCGGTTTCATTAAATATAGCGGAAGGTTCAACCGGCCAAACAAACCCTGGGTTTAAAAGGTTTTTGGGGATAGCCATCCGCTCTAATATAGAAGTTGTAGGGTGCATATTTATTGCAGCGAGGAGAAATATCATTGCAAAAGAAGATTTTGAGAAGATTTACTCGATGTGTTAGGAAATATTGGTGATGCTAAATGCACTTCGTAATTCACTGAATTAGAGGAAAAGTCCGAGAGTCCGCCGGAAAGTCTGAAAGTCCGGGTGGGAGACTTCAGGTTTAAAGAGTCTAACAAAAAGTGATGTGAGGATGGACGGCCAAAGATGAAATTTGCCATTACGCATTCAAAGAATTTGGTTGACTATCCCCAATCTTTCCGCTTCATTCATTCATACATTGGGACTCATTTTCGGCGCATTTGCTTCCGCTGTTCTATTCTTTCAGACTTCCAGACTTCTCGTCTTTCCGACTTTTTTCTTGCTTTCCGACTTTCGGTCTTCCCGACTTTCCGACTATTTAACACAATGACCCATAAAACAAAAGGCATCATCCTACGCACCATACCATATGGTGAAACCAGTGTCATTACCACTGCGTACACTGAGTTGTTTGGGGTGCAAAGCTACATTGTGAAGGGGGTGCGAAAAGGCAGCAAAACCAGCCAGGGCAAAAGCAGCTATTTTCAGCCCGCAGCGATGCTCGAAATGGAAGTATACCACAACGAGCTTAAAAACTTACAGTTTATTAAAGATTACCAATGGGGGTATTTATATGAGCACATTTTTTACAACGTTGTAAAAAATGCAGCCGCCATGTACATGATAGAGCTGTTGCAACGGTGCCTGAAGCAACCAGAGGCCAACCCAGAGTTGTTTTACCTAGTGGAAGACTCACTAACCCAACTTGACAAGGGCAACGATGCCTTAACCGCAAACCTGCCTTTGTATTTTACGCTGCACTTTGCCACAGAGCTGGGTTTGCGCATGCATGGGGAATACAGCCCCCAAACCGCGGTGATTGATCTTAGGGAGGGCGCTTTTGTACAAAACATACCCCAACATGGTTTTTATTTAACCGACGATTTAGCCAAGGCCACCTCGGCCATTAATAATATTATGTTTTATAATGATTTGGAAGCCATTCCGCTAAACAGGGCTGCCAGACGAAACCTGTTGCACGCTTATCTGCAGTTTTTTACCCTGCATATACAGGATTTTGGGGAGCTAAAAAGCTTACAGGTGTTGCAGGAAGTATTGTAGCGTACGCAGCGTTGTGAAATACCGTGAAAATTTTTAAAAATTGGTGGTTTTTCACCTTTTTTCGTTGCGGCCTTATTCGTCATTTTGGATAATAAATAACTAACTGCGTTATAGGTGGTTTGCTGCAAGGTAAACAGGGTGCTACAACGTGCAAACGCGGCACGCTTTTAGTACCAAAGCCCATACGCTACACCAACTGGTAAATTTACTACTGCTAAAATTTTAATGTTGCCCACATACAACCGATTAAGATATTTGACCGTATGTAATAAAACCAAACCAGTAAACAGCCTAAAACAGTAACACATGGAACACCACCACACACAACAAACCGATTACCTTAGGAAAATAAAGGAGCTTGACCAGGCGACCTTTTTTTGCTTCAATGAATCCTCACAAAAGCTGCCAGTTGCCATCATACGGCATTTGGATTTTATGGATGAGCATACCTTGGTATTTGAATGCAGCTATTTTCCGCTGGTAGAGAAAACATGGGATGTTTTTGCGGCAGAACTACACTGCTACAAAAAAGGAATGCCCTATAGTTTTGTTTTGCATGGTGTGGCGATCATTTCAGATGCTGCCACCCTAAGGGTGACATTTACCATCCAACAGGTAGAAAGCTTTGACCCAACCGCACAGGATGATGGAAAGCAGACCATTTTAACCCTCATCACTTGGCCCTATAAGTACATTACACAAATGGGTTCATCCATCATGGGTAATATTTGGAAAAAGGAAGGCGACTTGCATATAGGCAATGCGGCAGCCTAGTGCCTCGTTTTACCGTTTCGATTTAAAAAAGTTCTTTACAATATTGGCACAGTCTTCTTCCAAAACGCCTTTGACAAGCTGCGTTTTTGGGTGGAAAGGCCAGTGTAGGTTAGTAATATGTTTAAATCCGTTCTTTTCATCACTGGCTCCGTATACTATGCGGCCTATTTTGCTCCAGTACAAGGCACCGCAGCACATTAGGCAGGGCTCAAGGGTAACATAAAGAGTAGCGTTGGTTACATATTTTGATCCTAGGTAGTTAAAGGCCGAGGTAAGGGCTAACATTTCTGCATGGGCTGTAACATCATTCAGCCGCTCCACTTGGTTATAGCCGCGGGAGATTATTTTGTTGTTAACCACTACCACTGCGCCTACAGGCACTTCGTCCTCTTCATAGGCTTTAACAGCCTCGTTAAGGGCAAATTGCATAAAGTATTCGTCACTGCCCGTAAGATACATGCGCTTATTTTTACAAACTTAACAAATTTGCCCAGTGTGTAGCCAAAGGGCCACGGCTTAAATGGTTTTTAAAAAAAAGTAAAAGGTCGGTTAAATTGAAAGGTATGCACCGAATAACCATACTGCAACCAATAGCAAGTAATGTTAAAGAGTGCTTAATGTAACTGTTTCACCGCTTTAAACGCAGATTTTAAAGATTTTTTGATTGTGTTTGGTACATTTATGCTGTACCTTTATATTGTGAATGTGAGAGGAGTGGAAATAAAAAACCTACTTAAAATACTTAAGATACAATTTTTCTCATAAGCAGTTAGTTTTGGTTGCGGCCCCCCGATTCCTCGGGGGGCCTACTTTTTTGCTTACGGGGCGTGAAAGTATAGATGATTTTATTACCAGCCAAAAAATTCTGTTAATTTGTTTATATCTTACCAGCGGCAAAGCATTTTAACATGGCCGTTACATTTATCCAATTACAAATAAGTTTAGTTATTGGCATTGCCATTATTATACTACTTACTGCAAAGTATAAGGTACATGCTTTTTTTGCCCTATTAGTAGCCTGTTTGGTAACTGGTATTGGAGCAAATATGCCGGTACCTGAGATAATAAATACGGCCAAGGAAGGTTTTGGCGGCATCCTTAAATCGCTGGGGCTAATTATTGTGCTTGGCAACACGTTGGGTATTATACTGCACAACACTGGCAGCACCAATGTTATGGCGGGCTGGATACTTGCTAAAACGGGCAAACGAAATGCCGCACTAGCTATGGGCATTACTGGTTTTATTGTGGGCCTACCTGTTTTTTGCGATTCTGGGTACATCGTGCTAAGCGGGCTTAACCGCTCGATGGTAAAACGTACGGGGGCTTCGGCCGTAGTAATGAGTGTTTGTTTGGCCACAGGCCTGTATTCGGTACACTGCTTAATACCACCACACCCAGGGGCAGCCGCCGCCGCATTTTCACTAGGCGTTGATTACGGCCGGTTAATATTAGCCGGCATAGTGGTTGCAATACCTGTTGTGTTGGTGGCATTTGCGTGGGCCAAATTTGCAGGCAATACTATTACCGACGTACCAATTGTTGAAAACGAAGAACATGTGCTTGGCGATACCCCAAAAGTGTTGCCCGCATTTTTACCGGTCATGGTACCGATACTACTAATTACAGCAAAATCTGTTTTTTCGGTAAATAGTTTTGGCAGCAGTACATTAATTAAACTCTTTGGTACCCTGGGCGACCCGGTAGTGGCTTTATGCATCGGCATAGCACTGGCATTTGCAGCCGGTAAAAACCATACGCCTACAAAAACCGCACTGCTATTACAAGAAGCGGCTGAAAAAGCAGGGGGAATTTTAGTTATAATTGGGGGCGGTGGCGCATTTGGGGCCGTATTGGCAGCCACAAAAATTGGGGAGCATTTCAGCAGTTCTGTGCCTTTGGCCAGCCTGGGCATTATGTTTCCGTTCCTGCTTACCTTTTTGCTAAAAACCGCCCAAGGCTCATCTACGGTAGCTATCATAACAGCATCTTCCATTGTTAAGCCACTGTTAGGGGCACTGGGTCTCAGTTCCGAAACAGGCCGCCTGCTTTGCGTGCTTTCTATGGGTGCAGGCTCTATGTTCATCTCCCATGCCAACGATGCATATTTTTGGGTAATCACCAATTTCTCCGGTTTGCACATGCGCACTGTGCTTAAGGTTTACTCAACCGCCACGGTGCTAATGGGTTTTACCGCCATAATAATGGTGTACCTGTTGTTAATTATACTCAGGTAAATCAATAAGCTATATTTTTACGGTACAGCAAAGTAAACATCCAACACAAACAACCATGCAAAAAATTACGAACGCCCTATTTATCGTGCTGCTGTTAACCATTGGCCAACTGCAGGCACAACTTTACAAACAAATTCACGAAAATGCTATTTTGGTGGATTCGCATAACGACATTCTTACCACCGCCATCGGCAAGGGCTATAGTATTGACCAAAACTTGAAAGGCAAAGCATATACCGACCTAACAAGGCTGAAGCAAGGCGGCGTTGATGTGCAGATATTCTCGGTATTTTGCGACGGCTTGCAAAAGAACCCCTACGCATTTGCCAATATGCAAATTGATACCCTGTATGCTTGGATAGCCCGCAACCCCGGTAAAATGATGTTGGTTAAAACACCGGACGACCTAGAGAAAGCCGTTAAAGAACATAAACTGGCGAGCATGATAGGCGTGGAAGGCGGCCACATGATAGAGGATAAATTGGAAAACTTGGACGAACTTTTTAACCGCGGCGCCAGGTATATGACGCTTACCTGGAATAACTCAACCAGTTGGGCCTCCTCAGCATGGGCAGAAACCTTGGATACGTTAAAAAACCATGGCCAAAAGAAAGGCCTTAACGACTTTGGTGTAGCGCTGGTTAAACACATGAACCAACTTGGCATGTTGGTTGATTTATCGCACGTAGGCGTTCAAACATTTTACGATGCCATTAATGCCAGCACCAAGCCAGTATTGGTATCGCACAGTTGCGTGTACAGCATATGCCCTGTGCCACGTAATATGAATGATGACCAAATAAAGGCTTTGGGCAAAAATGGTGGTGTAATACAGCTAAATTTTTATTCAGGCTTTTTAGACAGCACCTATAACAAAAAACAAAAACTGTTTACCACAAAACATAAAACCGAGCGCGACTCGTTGCTGGCAAAAAATGCAGAGCCTTATTTTGCCGACGAGTACCTGTACACCAAATATAAAAACGAGGTGCAGGATATGCGGCCGCCTATTTCACTATTGATTGACCATATTGACCATATAGTTAAGCTGATTGGTGTTGACCACGTAGGCCTGGGCAGCGATTTTGACGGTAGCGAATCATCACCCAAAGGCCTTGATGGGGTGGAGGATTATCCCAAAATAACCAAAGCATTGTTAGAAAGGGGTTATAGCAAAACCGATGTGGAAAAGATATTGGGTGGCAATTTTATTAGGGTTTTTAAAGCCAACAGCAACTAGGCTACCAGTAGGCCTAACTTGTTGTAAAATAAAGGCTGCGCATCTATTGCGCAGCCTTTATTTTATATCGGGAAAAATTTGTGGCAAGCACCTACTAATCTACAATATGCACTTCCGTGCGCCTATTTTTTTGGCGCCCAGCATCGGTAGCATTGTCAGCAATGGGGTGGGTGGCCCCGTAGCCTTTGGCAATAATTCGGCCCGCACCAATGCCCTTTTTCAACAACCATTCCCTTACCGATTCTGCCCGCAGTTGGCTTAGTTTTAAGTTGTCTTCCGCCTTGCCCACATTATCAGTATGGCCTGCAATTTCAATTTTTAAATCGGTTTTCCATTCTAAGTATTCAAACAACTCCTGCAGTTGCTTAAACGATTCTGGGCGCAAAGTAGCTTTTCCCACATCATACTTAACATCGTTTAAGGTAAATTCCCGGCCGGGTTCATACATAATATCCACGCCTAAGGCATCTCTAAAATGTTGGCCAGCTGCCAATGCCGGTATGTTTAGGGTGCCATATTTTGCCGAATCGGTAAATGCCTTTACAGTAACAGTGTAATCATCCCCGGCAGGCAAACGGGTGGTTAATTTACCCTCTGCATTGGTGTATCCGCTATACACTTTTTTCGTTTTTTGCGAAATAAACAACACCATCTCCCCTTTACGTGGTAGGTTTTTTGCATTCACCACGCTTACATCCACGGGTGCGGTGCTAACTGAGTCAGTTTTGTTGGGCGTTGTTTTGTCTTGGGCATTCGTGTTAAGGCTTGTGCAAATCACCAATATCGCGAACATTAAAATTTGACGGGGTAACAATATTTGCATAATAACAGTTTTGGTACAGTACAACGGATTAATAGTTTGAAAAATTATCTTTTCAGGCGTAAATTTAAGCATTAACATGATAGTATTTTCCATTTGCCAACTGCTGTGGCAAACATGGCTTACAATTTGCCTATAATTAGCATGCTGCCTGCGCTGCCTATATTATGGTTTTTTTACATTACATGGATGGCCACTTATTGACCGGCGCGGAAAAACATATGTATAAAGATTATGATACCTTTATCGCCGTTTGTTAACAAAATAAAACACTAATCGTATGAACACAGAAATTGGCATTTCCGAAACCAACAGAAACGCTGTAGCACTGGAATTGAGTAAACTACTGGCGGATGAGTTTTTGTTGTACACCAAAACCCGCAACGCCCATTGGAATGTAGAAGGCCCTGATTTTCACAGCATGCATACTTTTTTTGAGGCACAATACACCCAGTTGGAAGAGGTAGTGGACAGTGTTGCAGAGCGCATACGTACCCTTGGCCATTATGCGCCAGCCACACTGGCTGAATTTTTACAGCTTACCCACCTAACTGAGAAAAGCGACCGCAAAAATACCAGTGCTGGTTTTATTAAAGACCTGCTGGCCGACCATGAGAGCATAATAATTTTTTTACGGGAGAATATTAACCCCTTTGCCGCAAAATATGAAGATGCAGGCACCAGTGACTTTATAACTGGGTTGATGGAACAGCATGAGAAATTGGCTTGGATGTTGAGGGCCCACCTGTAATAATTTCACCAAGTTACATTTTTTTAATATTTTGGGTGTGCAACAGCATTTTGTGTAGCGCACCCAAATGTTTTATAACACATAATTTTAAAAATAGCGAGATATGAAATATATGCTCGACAACCCCTTAGAAGCTAACATAGGGCTGGATAAGTACGCCTGCGAAATTACCTGGCGTAATGGCAAATTTATAGCCGACGAACCGGTAAAATCTGGCGGTACTGACACGGGTCCCGACCCTTACACTTTGCTGCTCTCGTCGCTTGCTTCATGTACATTGATTACTTTGCGCATGTATATTGACAGAAAGGGATGGGACATACCCCATATTGGCGTAAAAGCAAATATGTACCAAACTAAAAAGGATGATAAGGTTATTACAGTGATTGACCGGGACATACACTTTTTACAGGACGTGATTGCCGAGCAGCGCACGAAACTGCTTGAAATAGCGGAGGCCTGCCCCCTATCAAAAATTTTGCAAGGCGATATTTTGGTAAGAACATATACGTATAACGAGGCGGAGGCCGAGAAACAGTTAAAATACACCAACGGGCAGGTTACCGTTGTATGGAAGCCCGAATTTTGCAAACACGCCGGCCGTTGCGTAACACAATTACCCACTGTGTTTAACCTAAACGAACGGCCTTGGGTAAACATGCAAGGTGCCACCACAGACGATATAATTGCACAGGTAAGCAAATGCCCTACCGGCGCCTTGCGCTATTATAACAATACAACCCCCTAAACACCATATAATAAAACCAACCATTTTGGCCACTACGCTATAGCGTTTATTTTAACCTACAACTTTGCTGTATGAAAAAATATTTTGTTTTAAAGCTTATACCCCCCCGCCCAACCTTTTCCCAAGACATGAGCGCGGAAGAACGCAACGTTATGCTGTTACATGTGGCCTATTGGCAGGGGCTTATGGACAAAGGTTTTGTACTGGCCTTTGGGCCTGTGCTTGAGCCTAGCGGCGTATATGGCTTAGGCATTATTGAGGTAGAAGATGAGGCCTTGGTGCAACAATTTATTGCCAACGACCCTGCTACCACAATTAACCGTTATGAAGTAGCACCGATGCTGGCTGTGTTACCAAAAAAAATGTAACCCTGGCAACTATGGGGTACGTTGATGTTTGGGAAACCACAACAACAGCTACTGCGGCAGCTTTTTTTTAAGCTG
>Ga0208251_1000407_pt1 | contig 12093 bp, 20 predicted proteins | sample CryBogCBE15Jun09_FD_184560 | JGI IMG/M metagenome (GOLD analysis project Ga0208251, IMG submission 184560) | Freshwater microbial communities from Crystal Bog, Wisconsin, USA - CBE15Jun09 (SPAdes) (version 2) | ecosystem: Environmental > Aquatic > Freshwater > Lake | place: Crystal Bog...
CAAATTTCTCACGAAATGCTACCATAGCAGAAATTGCTGCTTTATCTTTAAAATCTTGATCGCTCATAGGTCATCGTCTCCATCTGTGATTGAATTGTTACCGACTATTTCGTCTTGCGTAAATACGATCGAACATTTGCGAGAACCAATTAATTGGTCATCTAATGTTACTACGTGCATCTCGTAATTAATTGCACCTGTGCTCCACGTCTTTGCACCTTGCTGAATCTTCTCAAGGTTGTTGTCGTCTGCCGTATTACGATCATCACGAATGATAGGAATGAGACGTTTTACAGTAGCTCTACGTGGTTCACCGTATTGATCTAGTAACACACCAAAGCGTGCATAGAATTGTTGTGGCTTATATTTTAATTCCCACTTGTTAAATGCTTCATCATCTTCACCAAGTAACTTGTTACGTTTAGGTGGTGGTGGTGTATTAGCTTTAACTTCATCACGCTTCTGACCTTTGATGCTAATTTCTTTAATCTTACGTTCAGAAACCTGACGACCATCTCCGATAGTACCAATCAATACTGAAATACGTTGACCGTGCTTTGCAGATATTTCTTTGGATTCATATTGTAGATGACCAGTTTCTTGGTCATACGTAGCAAGCAGGGTTTGTTTACCTCTGCGATTATTGACTATCTTACCGTCGTCCAAGAGTTCAAACTCTGGAGCTGCTGTAGCATCTGGCATATATTACCTTTTAGTTATGGGTTGTGGCTTTGGTTCTGTAACCTTTTGAGAAAGTTGTAACTGTCTTTCAATCACTCGTAGTATTGAAGATGCACCATCACGGTGTGCTGCTGCTAATGCAATCTTGTATCCATCTGCTTCTGCAAACTGGAATACATTTCCGCTTTCACCTGCACATCTGCGTAGATGTTCTATAACATCATTCTGTGCCTGTGAGCGGTGTCCTTCGATACCAATAACCTGCAAGAAAGAATCTGCTATCCTTCCTTGCTCGATTTTGGTTTGTGCTAGTGGGTCTGTCTTATCAAGTGTGGCTTTTGACATTATTGGGTTTATTGCTGCATGGCGTTCTTAGCAGCATCTTGTACGAAATCAGGTGAGCCACCTAATCCCTTACCAGCTTTACCAAGTTGTTCAGCAGCTTGGAGAGCTTGTTGTTGCTGTTGTAACTTCATGCGTTGTTGACGTATTGCTGCAACGGAACGTTCATCTCGGAATAAATCAGCGTTCATTCCTGAGTTCATGGCGTAGTTCCGCATCATCTTATCTAAATCAAAGTTGTCTGCCACTTCTGGCTTGAATTGCATAATAGGCTGTAAGAACTGTACTGCTTGTTCAGTACCACGATTCTGTAATGCCTTTAATGCAAGACTGATTCTGCTTGTAATAGTAATCTCAGGTAAGGCTAAACCTTTTGTATTAATACCAGATTGTACAAGTAATGACTCTGGAGCCTGACCAAACTTACCCTGACGATATAAAATACCAAATACTCTGCGTAGTAATGGGTTTAAAAATTCTGTTACACGGCGGTCAAATACTGGTGTGAACTGTTCTAGTTTTTCTGCAAGACGCTGCGAGATTTCATAGGCAGTCATCTTCTTATCAATAAGAGGATCTGAACCTAGCATCTTAAACATAGGAACGAAGAACGCTTCGTTAATCATTTCCTTCTTATTAGCGATTAACTCCATGCCCATCTTGTAATCGCCTATTGTAGCCCATTCTGCTGGCCTACCATTGGGTTCGTTGATATCCCAAGTAGTAACACCGCCTGCACGTAAATCAACGTCACCATCAAGGTTTGAAGGCACTAGAATACGTGGGTATGCTTTTAGTTCTGCTAAAGCATCTGTGTATTGTGTGATGTAATTGATCTGACGTACATCTGGTAATGCTAAGTAAGCAGGTGAATATCCCCAAGGACTATCTGTACCCCACTTTGAGAAACGGCTTACAAGGTAAGGCATTTCATCATAGCCACCAACACTAACGCACTGACTGAAATCCATTGAGATGTAAACAGATGCTATTGGTTTATTAGCTCCGTCTTGTCTCTCAGGTAAGCGTGATGAATCTTCACGAGGGAATACTGCGTGAACAAACTTAAAGTCACGATCCATTCCCTTACCGCCTTTGAGTGCTTGTTGCATCTTCTCAGGCAGATTCTCTTCACCAAACATCTGTATAGCTTGGCGACCTGTTAATTTAAATTCACGACGTACTGTATCAACGATACCTTCATCGTTTTCTTCGATGGTATATGTTCCTACCTTTGTATTACGGAAGTTTAGTGAAGTTGTTTTACCTTCTTCACAGAAAATACAATCAGTACCAAAGATGCCTACGTGTAAGTAACCAATGTTTACAACTGAATAAAAGTTAGAACGAGCTAACTCCTGCATAGTAATATCACTGGCACGGCCTAACCAAATAGCAGCATCGTCACCTTCCTGACGCATTGGCATAGGTGGCTCAAATTGTGCCCAAGGTTCACTTGATGGTGTTAGCCAATTACGTTGACCAGCAGCCATTGTTTGTGCTGCTAGTATTGCGGTCGTATCAAATATGCGGTCTGTCCAGCCTGTTACACCTTCGGTCTTAGTAACGTTGATATCAGACTCTTGAGGTAAAAAGTATTGAGAGATCGTTTGCCAATCAGAATCGAATATAGCTGAACGCTTGCTGCGTCCAGATTCGTACTTGTTTAGCTGCTCCTTGGCTAATAGATCTGTTGCCATGTGTTATCCTAACTTTGGGGTAGTAGCAGTTGGGGCAGCTCCAGCACCTGGCATACCTTTGTAACCGCCAGTATCACCAGCGAATACGGTTTTCTTGATAGATTTTTTCATCAAGTTCTGTTGTGCAACATCTTGCTGTGCCTGTATGACCTCTGCTGATGATGTAGTCACAGGTGGTGCAGTCACTGGTGTTGGTGCTGCTTGTACTGCTGCTGCTGGTGATCCTCCGCCTGCCATAGTATTAAGTGGTTAAAAATTGTGCTAAACGCTGTAAATCTTCAGTTTTATAGAATCTTAGCTCCCTTTTATTGTCAATAATGCGTTCAAAAGCTATCCAAGGGAGTGGAAATGGCATGGAATTGAAGGCTTTTGTCATGTTTCCAGACATGGCAAATATGTACCAACAGTCAGAATCTTGTGGGTCAAAGATGTGTTCGCAGTCTGCTATCTCGTTTGGCGGTGCATAACGACGGCAGTTCTTACCCATCATAAAGTAATCTGGAGTATTAAACACAAAACCGTTACGTAAATGCCATTCAAGATAGTCCGCAAATGGTGCTTCTTGTGGCTTTTTGAGGTAAAATTCTACCATTGTATCGTATGGACTCATGGGAAATAAGTAGGTGTTGAGTTCTTAGTAGGCGGATTGCCTGTGCCTGATAAGTAAAGATTAGATCCACCACCAACTAATGTACCAGATGTTAAGCCACTATTTATGTTATAGGTAGGTGCAGTAAGACCCCAAGCTATAGTTGAGGCCATAAAGAATGTATTTATTTGACCATCTATTACTACGGAATACGTAGGTGTTGTTTGTGAGTAGTTAATGCCATTCCAAAGTGGTGTACCACCAAGATAACAACTAGTTATATGTAAGCCTTCTGATTTAGCACCTGAATCTGAATAAGCATATACGCCAAATGATAGTAATGGTATTGGACCCATATTGATCCAATTAGTCGTATCTGACGATGGTGCGGTTGTGCTTACAAATCCTGATGGCGAAGTATTGATACAATAAAAATTGTTACCGCTATAGCTAATGTAATCTTGTAAATGATAAGTAGTGCCTGACACCCAAGCAGGTAAATTTGTAAGCCTTGGACTATCACTAGCCTGACAACTGTTAATCATTACGCTTGGACTTTTAGAAATAAGATACTGCCCAAGTCTGGCTTTAGATATACAGTTGTTAATGTTTATTCTGAAAGCTGCTACTGCTGAACTTTCGATTATCATTCCAACTGCTCCATAATCAAAGAAGCAGTTAGATATACACCAACCTTCTAATGTGCTGCTATATGTAGCTTGAAAGTAAATAGATGCTGATATTGCCTGCGATGGATCAGCCGTAGCACCAAACAAGCAGTTGCTAATAATTGATTCATTTACGGCACTATTGCCATTATCAATTAACAAAGCACATGGTACTGTGCAGATTGTTCCTGATCCTATTGTACACGTACCTGATGGTAATGCGTAAAATGGTGTAGCAATAGCCGTAATAGATGTAGATGTAGTAGAACTTATTCTAAAAAAGCCATTGAAATTAGCTGAGGTCATGTTCTGCAATATAACGTAATCATCTACGTTAAAGCCTGTAGATGTGGTTACATTGATTACTAATGTTGATCCACTAATTGCTACGCTACTTGGTGTGTACTTATAAAGTGATCCACCACCACCAAACTCTGTGTTGCTAATTTGAATTGATGTAGCAACGCCTTGTATCCATGCAGCAGGTGCTGTGTTGTTAGCGTTATGGATATTGCAGTTGCTCATTACTATTCCGCTTTGAACAGCATGGAATAATACACCTGCTGATGCACCACCTTGGAATGTACAATTAACTGCGTTGATTAAAGAGTTATACAATTTGAGTCCATCACCATTGATTGAGCCAAAGTAAACATCTGAAAAATTACCCATAGTACCTGCATTGTTGGTACTGCTTAAATAAACAAGTGGGTTTCCTGCGGTTCTAGTTGATGTGACAAATGTAATACCACTCATGCTAAACACACCACCAGATGTACTGATTAGCGTATTAGTTGAGTTACCTGTTGTGAATACGGTTGATTGTGGACCATCGCCTTTAAACGAAAGATAGCGATTAGTAATTGTAATAGTACCATCTATCTCAAAGTAACCAGAGCTGCTCGGAAAATAGATTGTGGCATAATCAGGTACTAAACCAATCATGGTATTAATCTTTGATGTAACGTCACCGCTACCACCAAATATACCAAAATCATTTACGTTATAGCTAGGTCCGTTAACCCAAGCTGGTGCTGCTGATGCACTACCTGTACCTGTCTGTGAAAAATATTGTCTGCGTGATCCTGTATTGCCAGCTAAACGAGTAGCTGTACCTGATGTACCACCATAGATGCTATCACCTAATGTAGTCATAGGATTGGTAAGTGTACTAATGCTCGTATTAGTTGCTGATGTTATCTGACCTTGAGCATTAACAGCGATTACTGGAACTGTTGTAGATGATCCGTATGTGTTAGCAGTAACACCTGTTGTGTTTAAATATACACTTACATTACCTGTTGTAGGACTAGCACCAACTCCTATTGAACCGTTAACGCTAGTAACTGCACCTGTAATTGTAGTGCTTGTTGTTCCTGTAGCTGGAGTGCTATCAGGTTTAGATCCACCAGCAGTCCTATCTATGGCTTTGGTGTTGCCTGTATTGCTTGTGGGTAAGATAGCCATTATCGGATTGATTTGTTTTTCTTCTTTACCGAGTAAGACTGAGGTGAAGGTCCACGCAACACTTTATGTGGTGTATGCCTAGATTCACGAGCAACGAACGATGTGCCTTCAATCATACCTAGTCTGTGAGCTTCTGACATAGTCCTAAGTGCATCAGCACCATGACTAAACTCATCATGCACTGGTTTTTCATAGATTGTGTCACGATCCGTTTCTTCACGTTTATGGTAGTATTCTAAGCAATCGAGTCCACTGGGTGCACTATTATCTGTACTTCCAAACGTCTTTGAGCAGTTGGTTTTGTGGATGTAACATCTTGGCAGTAGTGATCTGAGTTCGTTGATGCCAAGCCAGATGTCAGGCGTTCTAGGGACAATCGTAATGTGGCTAAGACCTGCGTTAGTAAGATCAGTTCTCCACGATCCACCACGTCTGATGTGATCTGCATCATGGGGCAGGAAGTTAGTTCTGACTGTTGTTCTGTACTTATCTCCCCATTCTCTGACTTTGCTTGCATAATGACCTGTTGTTTGTCCGCTTGCTGAGTAGTAATCGATTAAATTAATGTGTCTGCCTTCAAACTGTACCAGCCAAATGCAGGTAAAGTCGCTATCACCTACGTCCCAGAATGTATCAAATGGCAGATCGTTATCTGGTTCATAGTCTTGGATTTGGTTATTTGCACGCAATTTGGCAATAGCGTCGCCATAAATGCTGCCTGCAATAGCTGCTTCAAAGCTACATTCATACTCACGATTGTATTCTGACTCGTTCATGCTCTTACGAGCAGACTCTAATTCGTCTTGTGCTATGATGTTTGAACGTGATGCAGGTAAGATCATTGTAAACCATTCTGGGTCATTAACTGCTCGGTCATATAACCTAAAAAAGCTATTACGACCTTTAGGTGTACCAATCCATGTAGCCCAGCCTCTGCGGTCTGATAATGCAGGTCTGATGACTGATGACCATACTGAAGCGTCCATATCTGCTGGTTCGTCTATGATTATGCCATCAAGGTATATACCACGAAGTGCTTCTGCGTTGTCTGCACCGTATAGGGTTATACGACCTTCGTTAGGCAGTTTAACGTGCAATTCGGATTCTGAGACAACACGACCAGGAATCGGTGCTGTGTACTGCTTAAGGTAATCCCATGCTATCTCTTTGGCCTGTTTGCGGTAAGGTGCTAAGTAAGCAAACCTTGGTGCTTTTAACTGGCACTTCATGGCCTCTTTAATCAGCTCATTGATACCTGATACGGTTTTACCGCCACGTCTATGCACAACAAGGACAGACCAACGTTGTGATCTGCTATGCCATTGTACAAAGGCTTTACGTGGCGTATAAGGGATTATTATGTTCAAGGGGTATGGCGTATCCCTTTAAATGTTAAAAGGCTTTATTTTGGCTCAGATTGCCAAGAAATGATTAATGGTGCTCCGTCATTACCTGTTAATTCGGTATGTACACGATCACCATACTTCTTTGGGTTCATTTTGGTTACATACCATTGTCTGGCATGAACTCTCAACTTATCTACTGCAACGTCTTGTGGAGTTGAATTGTCCGCTATTTCAATGATCTCACTTACAAGGCTTTCAACACCAGCAATCCTAGCTTTTTCTATAGTTGTTGCAAACTCTGGGTCATCTTTCATCTTATTCCAGAATCTACGAGCAAACGAATGTTTGTAACTCTTACATACAGAATGAGTTGTCTCACCTGCTGCTAAACGAGCACAGACATCACCTATAACCTTTGGGTTATCTAAATCATCTTCTGGAGGTATTACCATACGGTATTACTTCTTTGGATTAACAATAGTGTCTAAAATACTGTCGTTAGTGGAAACCATAATACTACGAGTATATGTTTTATAGACGTATGCAAACGAAAAAAGTTACGTAATTAGGCACCTAACTACTTTAATAACTAATTTTAAGTATTGACAATGTTATACAATGTATTAATTTGTTATACGAAATGAAAAATAAACTTACTATTACAGATATGCACTTCACTGTAAAAAGTGATGATCATGTGTTCGTAGCAACGCATTACGCTCAAGATTGTTTTACGGTATCAGTTACAAAGCCAACCAACTCTATGGGTTGGCCTACATTAAATAACAAACAGGTACGTGAACTTATTAACTTCTTACAATCTAAACTTAATAAATACCATGAAAAAATTAAATAATGAAGATATCAAAGAGATCGTAGGTTCTATATTGTTTTTATCTATAGCACTTGTTGCAGTTTGGTTTATGTTTGCCTTGTAACCTAAATGCCTGGGCAAATTATGAACCCTTACGCTATATGGGTAACGATCCACACAGGTCGTTACCTATTAACTTTTCCAACGTTAGACGACGCACACCTATTTATTATTAAGTATGGTGGTGGTTTAGAAGTTATACCTAACACGTTTGAAAACTTTTAAGTTAATCTGTTCTTAACGTATTATCTAAAAATAAAATGAGTCCGTTACAACAAGACAAGGCAATAGCTATATTTTGTGGCTGGTATAAAGACAAATATCGTTCATGGCGTAATAGTAACCATGCAGGTTTAATAAGATGGTCTCCACCTGAATATTCTAGCTGTTTAAATTTGATGCACGATGCTGAGAAATATTTATCAACTGAACAGCAAATCATATATTCAACATACCTTACACCAGGCTATGATTCAGATGAAGATACTATGGAAATATTTGCATCTGCTAAACGTAGAGCTGAAGCGTTTTTAAAAACTATTAAAAAATGGAAACCTGCCGACGAATTGTAAAACATACCGATACAGAAAGTGAAAGTTACCAACGTATAATCGCACTAATTGAAAAGCATTGTCCAAAGATGATGCGATTAGGTGGTTATTTAAGCAAAGAATTAGAAACTTACTTAGAAAAAGATAAAGATTTTGATAAACGTATAAAGAATTGGAAAATTAAAAATGAAAACAAAAACAAAAATTAAAACATTAACACCAAAGCAGCATCGTAAAGCGTTTGATTCACTTAAACGTAAATACAAAAAGTTAGATATAAGCTATAATCTTTTACTTAGTAATTTAGGCGATTTGCATACAACTATGACTGGTTTACGTGTAGAGTGCCAAGCTGAAGCAGATCGTAACTTAATGTTAAAATCTGAGCTACTACATAGTAAAGAAGAAGCTGCCGACTACATGAAAGTTAACGAGCTTATACGTGGTCAACTTAGGGTATTGCAGCAACAGATAGATAATAACGTTTGGTTTGATCCTAAATGGGGTTGCAAATTCTTTTTTATTACAGGCGTTAGAATGTTATGGAATAAAGCTAAAGCTAAATTCAAACGCAAATGAGCTTAAAACAACAGGATTTTGATCTAACAAACACAGACAAAATACAAGTTTTTGAAGAATGGGTTGGTATGCCTGAATTTGTGCAAGAAAAGCAAAGACCTTATAGTAGTATCATTGTTAGATTTGCCACTAAAAAAGATTTAGATGAATTTTCTATTCTTATAAGTCAAAAGTTAACAGATAAAACTAAAAGCATTTGGCATCCACAATTAGTCAGAGGCATTAATTCAGCTAAAAGATATGTAGATGAATCCTGACTATCCTATTTATATTATATCTAAGGGTCGTTGGAAAAATCCTTTAACTGTTAAAAGTTTAGAAAGGATGAAAGTACCATACCATATAGTCATAGAGCCTCAAGAATATGACAACTATGCTTCTGTTGTAGATCCTAATAAAATATATGTATTACCTTTTAGTAATCTAGGACAAGGCTCAATACCTGCACGTAATTGGGTTTGGGATCATTCTGTAAGTATAGGAGCTAAAAGGCATTGGATACTTGATGATAACATTGAGGCATTTAATAGATTAAATAGAAATATTAAGCCTGTTGTTTTAACAGGTTCTATATTTAAAGCTGCTGAAGATTTTACTGATAGATACGAGAATGTAGCATTATCAGGATTTAATTATTATTCTTTTTGTAAATCTACTGATCCAGTACCGCCTTTTTATTTAAATACTAGAGTCTATTCATGTATCTTAATCAAAAATAACTTACTTTATAAATGGCGAGGTAGATACAATGAAGATACAGATTTGTCTCTTAGGGTATTAAAAGACGGCTGGTGTACTATTTTATTTAACGCTTTTCTTGCTGGTAAAGTTACTACTATGCGTATGAAAGGTGGTAACACTGATGAGCTATACGCTAATGATGGTAGGAAAAAAATGGCTGAAGCATTAGCTGAATTACATCCTGACGTAGCTACTGTTGTTTGGAAATTTAACAGATGGCATCATAAAGTAGATTATAAATCTTTTAAGAAAAATAAACTGATTAAAAAGCAAAATATTTTGATTAAAAATGATATAGATAATTACGGAATGAAATTAGTAGAAATAAAAAAATGAACACATTACAAGAAGAAATAAACTTTGAAGGCTATGAGACTAGGCTAGAAAAGAAGTTTAATCAGTTCATAGCCAAGAATCCTAGAGTATGGGATTTATTTGTGGACTTTACTTTTCAAGCTATAAAGCGTGGTCATAAGCATTTATCATCTGATATGATACTTCATCGTATTAGATGGGAAACAACCATTATGACTGTAAGTGGTCAGTATAAAATAAGTAACAATACGTCACCTTACTTTGCTAGGAAGTTCCATAGGGATTACCCTATGTATGACGGATTCTTTAGGACTAAACAACTTTCGGAGTCTTGACGACTAAGCTCATAGCCTTAAAACAAAGGCATGAGCCTAGACATGAAATACAGTTTTTACGATGTAGTGTATAAACTGACATCACAGGAACCTGGGCAGGTTGTAGCCTACATAAACAATCCTGATGGCTCATGGCAGTATGAAGTTGATTTTCAAACTTCAGGTATTGCTAGACTATGGGAAGGCCAGATCACAAAGGACAAACCAGGCTTCGAGATGGCACCTATCGGCGGTGACGAGGCTTAACTTTCTTTATTGTATAGAACTTAGTGGCTACGCATCTGTTATTGCTGCGTATATGCCTATACATTTTACATTCTAGCTCACCACGTATTACCCCACGTTCTAATATGCCTACAGCCTTATCTAGGCTTACTTTAAACTTATGTGCATATTCTCTGGCTGATATAGCACCTTCTGGTGGAGTCTCTGGAACTTGAGTCTCATTAAACTCATTCCACATCTTTTCATATGAGTCTTTGCCTATTGTGACTAACATTCTACTACCTTGGGTTTAGGTGGGTTAAAGGCTCTAAAATGTACTTCTGGCAATTCACCTTCTTTACGGTTACGCCAGTCTAAAATATAAATACTAGGACAAGGTCTGCCGTCTGGTACTACTTTGAATCCAAACCGAGTAAGACCTTGCCATGCTCCAGTAACGACTGTGAGACGATTACCATCGCAATAATGACCAGTCCTATGGCGGTGAGCACCCACAATAATATTAGGAGGAGTATCGCCCACTCGTACAGCCTCATTAACTGCATTACCCAGTTGGATCGTATGTTGTGATGCTTCAAGATAACTCCTACTTGTTGTTGGGAAATGATGCCTAACTGACATCAAGTTTCCCATAATATTTAAATCTAGTCTGTCGAAGATCGGGATTTGCGTTTCAGGGTTTTTTTCCGCTTTAAAGATTTTGCCAAGGATCGTTTCGTACCCTTTGACGTGACATTCAGTTCCTTTGATAAAATAAGATTTTGTGGCTTTGGCACATACTCCTCCCAATACGGTCTCTGCGATACGGAGATGTTCTCCCTCATTAGGTGTAACGATTTCAATAGTCCTGTGATGGTTTCCTTCAATGCAGTCACCATTGACGATAAGGCAATGCGGATCTTTTCCGAGTAACTTTGTTTTGTATTCATGGGCATAAATCCAACACTCCCATAGCCACTTTTGCAATGGGTTTTGTCTAATCTCATTACCATCTTCAGTAACGAAATCAGGTGGCAGTAAGCCTACAGTAGATCCACAATGTAGGTCTGAAATAATAACTGCGGTCTTAATCTTGGCAGAGGCCACATTCTAGTGGCTATTAATATTATCTATTTTGTCAATATTTATGTATTTGTTTAATAGTTACAATTAAGTTAATACCTAATGTATTATATCTTAAGTAATGTTAAGACTCAATGTATCACATATAATACACTAACTAAGAGAGGCTCGAACTCTCATCTTCAGACACCATCTAGAGCTACTAGTCTGATGTGATATTATTCATATCCCTGAGATACTATCCTTTGTACGATTAGTTAGATATTTTCATTATACTTATATTTATATTAAAGTATAGTTTATGTTATCAGTTCGAGGTATGGGTCCACACTTCACCCCTTGATAGGAGGAAGTGTAGTCATAGCAGATGCCATCAGACTGAGTCGGGGTTGCCAACATACATAAGCACGCTCGGTATTGTCCTTTTTGACGTATAGCTTATGCCTTCACAGAACTTTCGTTCTACTGGAATTAAGACAGGTGGGTCTAACATTGATCAAGCCTGTCACCGATAACTCTAGAGTTCCGCACCCAGTGGGCTTCGAGCGTCGTCTAGTTTTCTCACTGCATAAAAAGTCCCTAGTGCTGATAGAGGCAACACTAGGGACATGAGGTGGA
>Ga0208251_1000414_pt1 | contig 11940 bp, 8 predicted proteins | sample CryBogCBE15Jun09_FD_184560 | JGI IMG/M metagenome (GOLD analysis project Ga0208251, IMG submission 184560) | Freshwater microbial communities from Crystal Bog, Wisconsin, USA - CBE15Jun09 (SPAdes) (version 2) | ecosystem: Environmental > Aquatic > Freshwater > Lake | place: Crystal Bog...
GTGCTGGTGATGACGGCCACGCCTATACCGCGCACATTGGCCATGACCGCCTACGGCGACCTTGATTACAGTATTATGAACGAATTGCCGCCCGGTAGGCAACCTGTTGCCACTGTTCACCGTTTTGAAACCTACAGGGCCAAAGTGATGGATTTTGTGCGTACTGAAATTGAAAAAGGCCGCCAGGTGTACATTATTTACCCGTTGATAGAAGAAAGCGAATCGATGAGCTATGAAGACCTGATGCAGGGCTATGAACAGGTAAAAAGCTATTTCCCGGAACCCAAATACCGCATCAGCATGGTGCATGGCCGCATGAACGCCGAGCAGAAAGATATAAACATGAAGCGTTTTGTGGAAGGGGATACACACATTATGGTCAGCACAACCGTAATTGAGGTGGGCGTAAACGTACCAAACGCCTCTGTGATGGTGATTGAGAGCGCTGAAAAATTTGGCCTCTCACAGTTACACCAGCTGCGTGGCAGGGTGGGCCGTGGCAGCGAAAAAAGCTTTTGCATACTTTTAACAGCCCACAAATTAAGCAACGGCGCAAAAGAGCGTCTACATATATTGTGCGCCACAAATGATGGATTTAAAATTGCAGAGAAAGACCTCGAGTTGCGCGGCCCAGGCCAAATAGAAGGCACTAAGCAAAGCGGGGTGTTAAACTTTAAACTGGCCAGCTTGGTAAATGACAAGCCTGTGTTGGAGGCTGCAAAATTTTATGCTGAAAAAATTGTGACGAACGATGAAACATTGGCCCTGGCCGAAAACCAGCCCTTAAAAGCTTACCTGCTTTTGCAAAAAGGAAAAACCGCTTGGAGCCGTATATCATAACAACAAATGGTGTGTATTATCCGTTTTACTGGTAACGTTATAAATAGTTAAACTTGAAACTTTTTTGCCGCCTTGCTATTTACTGTGCCATGTTGCTTGTTGCAAGCCAAGGTAATGGCCAGTATATGCAGTTTACCCAAAACAAGGGCCAGTGGGATAGACGGGTGTTGTTTGCGGCCAATGCGGGGGGTACCGGTTTTTTTCTGCAACGGCAGGGCTACAGGGTTTTGTTAAACGATAGCAACGATGTAAGCAAAATACAGGCCTATTTTGGCGGGCATCCCGCGGCAAAAAACAACAATAGCCAGGTATTGGGCAAGGCCACGGTAGCTGAGCCGATGGCCACAAAGGTTACCAAGGAGGATTTGGTTCTTCATTCCCACGCATATGAAGTTACTTTTGTAGGCTCCGCCGAAAACCCCGAGGTTTTGCCTGACAAAATGTTACCCACCTACAGCAACTATTTTGTGGGTAGTGACCCATCAAAATGGGCCTCAAATTGCAAAATATACCAAGCGGTACTGTATAAAAATATCTACCCCGGTGTGGATGCACGTTATTACACAAACAACGGGCAACTTAAATACGATATTATTGTAAACCCCGGTGCAGACATAAGCAGGATAGCGCTGCAGTTTACCGGCGTGGACGGGCTGGGCTTAAAAAATGGCAACCTGTTGGTTAAAACATCCGTGGCTACCGTTACAGAGCTTTCCCCTGTGGCATATCAAGTGAACGATAATACCCGGTCTGACGTTGACGTAAAATTTGTAGTATCTGGCAACACCGTTTTTTTTAGAACCGGCAATTATTCACGTAGCATACCCCTTGTGATTGACCCGGCCTTGGTTTTTTCTTCCTTTACCGGCAGCATTACAGATAACTGGGGCTATACCGCCACTTACGATGCCGGCGGCAATTTTTACGCAGGCGGTATTTCGTTCGGCCAAGGTTATCCAACCAGCACGGGAGCATTCCAAGAAAATTTTGGCGGCGGGGGCAGCGGCGGGGCCTTAGTGGGCTTTGATGTGGCAATCATCAAACTTACCGCCGATGGTTCCAACAGGGTGTTTGGCACCTATTTGGGCGGTAATGGCAACGAACAGCCGCACAGCATGGTAGTTGATAAAGATGGTAGCCTTATTGTGGCCGGCAGAACAAATTCTAAAGATTTCCCGGTAACCAAGGCTGGTTGGGGGCCCGGCGGGCAATGGGATATATTTCTTACCAAATTTACCCCCGACGGCGGTGGCCTATTAGCTTCTATCAAAATTGGTGGGGCAAACGACGATGGTGTAAATGAGCGTGACAAAGAGGCCATTAGCGGGGTGGCTCAAACGCCCATCAGAAGAAATTATGGCGACGATGCCAGAAGCGAGGTAATAGTAGATGCTGTTGGTAACATTTACCTCGGCACCTGTACGCAATCAAACGATACCAGCTCCGCTAACCTGCTGTCAACGCCGGGTGCATTTCAAACAAGATTCTCCGGCGGCCTGCAAGACGGGTTGTTGGTTAAAACCGACCTTCGGTTAAACATATTGTTCAGTTCATATTTAGGTGGCAGTGGCGATGATGCTGCATTTGTACTTACCCTAAGCCCAACCACCAACGATATATACGTGGGTGGGGCAACTACCAGCAGTAACCTTCCCGGCACAAGCGGGCAAGTTGGTCCAATCATCGCGAGCAATTTTCAGGGCGGTATATGCGATGGTTATGTTGCGATGGTTAGCAACGATGGCAGCACACTTAAAAAAACCGTATATGTGGGTGGCACCGGCAACGATATGCTGTATGGGCTGCAGGTTGATAAATTTGGATACCCTTATGTAATGGGTACCACCACACAAAGTTTCCCTATTGTTAATGCGGCTTTTATTGCACAGGCACAGGGCAAACAGTTTATTTCGAAATTAAAGCCCGACTTAAGCGGGGTTGAATATTCCACCAATTTTGGGAAAGGTTTAGGCCAGCCAGACTTATCGCCGGTTGCTTTTTTGGTTGACCGTTGCGAAAATGTGTATGTATCGGGCTGGGGCGGCGGAATAAATATAGACGAGGCGTACCCCAATGCAAGCACCGTTGGGTTAAGCGTTACACCCAACGCCATTCAACCCCAAACCAACGGTAAGAATTTTTACTTTTTTGTGCTGAAGAAAAATGGCGAAAGCCAGTTATACGGTAGCTTTTTTGGCGAATTAACCCCGCCCACCCACGACAACCCCAGTGGTAGCCTTGGCGACCATGTAGACGGTGGCACCAGCCGTTTTGACAAGCAGGGTGTTATTTACCAAGCCATCTGCGCCAATTGCGGTAAAACGGGCGGCGGGGCCGGTTTTCCCACAACCAACAACGCTTGGGCATCAAGAAATATCTCTAGGGTACCGCCTAATTGTAATGAGGCTGCCGTTAAAATAGCGTTTCAATTGGCAGGGGTGTCAGCAGGCATCCGTACTTCTATCAGGGGTATGCCGAGGGATACCTCGGGTTGCATACCCATGGCCGTAACTTTTTTTGACACCGTGGGTGTTGCAAAACAGTACCTGTGGGACTTTGGCGACAACTCCCCACAAGTTTTAACAGTGTCGCGTACCGTTACGTATAGTTATACCACGGTGGGTAACTACCGGGTAAGGCTTATTGCCATCGATTCGCAGTCGTGCAATATGTTTGACACGGTGTATATTAACATACGCGCCAGGGACGATTATGCCCAGGTGGGGTTTACCGCCGCCAAAATACCGCCTTGTGGCTTGTTGCAGTACCAATTTGCCAATACGTCCGTGGCACCGGCGGGCAAGCCATTTGGGCCGCAATCTTTCGTGTGGGACTTTGGTGATGGAACAACGCTTGTAAGCAATGCGGCTACCCTTACCCACACCTACGCATCGGCAGGTACGTACATGGTGTATTTGCGTTTGGTTGACACCAGTTACTGCAATTATCCTGATGCAGATTCAGCCCAGTTGCGCATCGCGGTTAATGTTAAAGCCAGCTTTAGTGTTGCAACGGGCTGTGCACCGTACGATGCCAGTTTCAACAACACTTCCCAAGGCGGTCTGCAATTTACCTGGGATTTTGGCGACGGTGGCACATCTACGGCGGCATACCCCCAACACCTGTATGGTACCCCCGGAACTTATACAATAACCTTAGCCGTGTTTGACCCCAACACCTGCAATAAAACTGACACAGCCAGGCAAACGCTGGTAATTGGTCTAAAGGCCACAGCGATTTTTAGCTTTACACCCCAGCCACCGCAGGAAAACACCGCCACTGCATTTGTAAATAATTCAATCAATAGTACCAGCTACAGTTGGGATTTTGGCGACGGTGAAGTTTTACATACGGCTAAAAAAGATACTGTTTTAAACCACCTGTACAATGCCACCAAAGCCTACGATGTTTGTTTAACGGTACGTAACGACTATGGTTGCAGCGATACCGCCTGCCAACCGGTGCAAGCCATTATTGTACCGCTTGTTGATGTGCCCACTGCACTGGCACCCAACGGGGTTAACAAATCTATCCATGTGCAAGCGTTTGGCATAGAAAAAATGGATTGGAAAATTTATAACAGATGGGGTACATTAGTGTTTTGGTCAACGAACCAGCGCGAGGGCTGGGATGGCCAATTCAATGGGGTGCCGCAGCCGCAGGATGTGTATGTATATGTGTTAAACGTACAATTTTCAGATGGTAAGAAGTACCAGAAAAAAGGGGACATAACTTTATTGAGATAGATTTAAGGGGGAGGACTTAACAATGAAAAAGAGTAATATTTTTAAACCTGTGCTATTGTTTTTTTTGATGGCCGGTATGGTGTTGGGTGCAAAAAGCCAAGACTTGCATTTTTCGCAATATTTTAATGCCCCGCTATTGGTAAACCCGGCCAATACTGGCTTTAGCCCCGATGTTGATTGGCGTATAGGGTTAAACTACCGCAACCAATGGGCTAATATCACCACCAACCCCTATAAAACATTTAGTGCTTGGGGCGACGTGCAACTGTTTAATAATTTGTTGGATAATGGTTGGGTAGGCGTAGGTGGTTCCATCCTGAGAGATGTTGCGGGCAGCGGGGGGCTAACCTCTACCAAAGCATATGGGTCCATAGCCTACCACCAGATGCTTGGCTTAAACAGCTTATTAAGCACCGGATTTACAGGCGGATGGGTTAACCAAAGGGTTGATTTTACCAAGCTTACCTTTGATAACCAGTGGAATGGTAAATTTTTTGATATTTCCATACCCGCTGGGGAGCCTTTTATGAACAGCGCTGTCAATTACTTTGACTTACAAGCGGGCGTAAATTACGCATACTACCCATCCGACAATGCATACCTTAATGCCGGGCTTAGTGTGATGCATATTAACAGGCCATCAGAGTCGTTTTTCTCAAAATCGCAGTCGGATGCGCGCCTTTCACCCCGGTATACTTTTTTTGCCAACGGCAGTTTTAAACTGAACGACCAATGGATACTAAACCCCAATATATACATAAGCCAAATGGCCGGTGCTAACGAAACGGTATTAGGCTTAAATGCGCATTACAACCTTAGCGGAGATGGCACCAGCCAAGTGATTGGCGGTGTTTATTACCGTGTGGGCGATGCGATTATACCCATGGCCGGTTACCAAGTAAACGATATTAGCATTACAGTAAATTACGATGTTTCTTCTTCGTCGTTAAGTGCAGCAGGCAAAACCGTGGGTGCGTATGAGCTGTCTGTGGTTAAAACGGGTATTTTCAGCACCAATGGTAAGGCCTTAAAATGCCCTTCGGTAAGGTTTTAATAAACACAGTCAATAGTAGGCTTTTTTGTAATGTTTATTTAATGCAGGGTCAAAACTTGGCCAGTACCACGCAAAGCAAAAGGTGGTTGTTACTATTAATGGCTGTTTTTAAAAGCTTTAGAGTTTATAACGCCGGTTGCCTTCTGTATAAAATTTTAATAGCAGCTTGCACCCTTGTTTTGCATAATGTCTAACGCAACACATGTAAACAGCTTACTTTTGCCCTTTTAACACAGCCGTGTATGAAATTTGGGATAATTGGAAGCGGAAGCTGGGCAACCGCCTTGGCAAAAATACTTACGCACAATAACAACAATATATTTTGGTGGATACGGAACGATGAAACCATTCGCCACCTAACACAGCGTAGGCATAACCCGCATTATTTGCCCGGTGCCTATTTTGATAACCGCCTCCTTACCATGAGCAGCAGTTTGGCGTATGTGGTGGAGGCTTGCGATATTTTGGTGGTGGCAGTACCTAGCGCCTATGCCCATAGCGTGTTGGGTAGCCTTAATAATGATGCGTTTAGGGGCAAAAAAATTATATCGGCCATTAAGGGGATACTGCCCGGCAGCAACCAGCTGCTGAACGAATATTTGGCGGAGAATTTCAACCTGCCCATTGAGGATTATTTTGCTGTGGTTGGCCCCTGCCATGCCGAGGAGGTGGCGGCCGAAAAACTTTCCTATCTTACTTTTTCGGGCGTAGATGAAGCGACGGCTGGGATAATAGCCAGCCATTTTAACACAGAATACCTAAATACCGTGGTTAACCACGACATTATGGGGGTTCAGTATGCGGCGGTGTTGAAAAACATTTACGCGTTAGGGGCAGGTATTGCACACGGGTTGGATTACGGCGACAATTTTTTAAGCGTATACATTGCCAACTGCTCTGCAGAGATGCAATGCTTTTTGAAGAAAGCAAGGCTGGATGGCAACAGGGAGAAAATAAACTACTCGGCATCGGCCTATTTGGGCGACCTGCTGGTTACCTGCTATAGCCTGTACAGCCGTAACCGCACGTTTGGTAATATGATAGGCAAAGGGTACTCAGTAAAGGCCGCCCAGCTTGAACTTAACATGGTGGCCGAGGGGTACAACGCCAGCAAGTGTATACACTTGGCAAGCCAAGCACTGGGAACCCCGCTGCCCATTGCAGAAGCAATTTATACCATTTTATGGCAGCAAATACCGGCCATGGAGGCCTTTACTACCATAGAAAAGTTGTTGGTGTAAAAAAGGATGGTACCTTTAGTGCATGCCTTTGTCAATTGATATATACGGGTACCTAATGTTTGCCGCCTTGGCGGTGGTAGGTGTGATAAATGTGGTAAGTAGGTTGCTAGCAAAGCATGTTAAGGGTTTAAAATAGGCTGGCGGTACCGTTTCTTACAAAAGAGTAGTAGTCAAAGCTCCTTCGACACTTTTCCCAATGATTTTTTTTGATTTTGCCGGCTTGTAATTATTTACCAGAGCAACAGATTCGTGAAGCACTGCCAGAAATTTTACTCTTTTCTAAAAGAGCCTTGTTTCTTTGTACTTGACATAGGCATAGTTCCACGTTTGGAAAGGTTTTTTCTGTGGGTTGCAGGCTATTTAACGCTTAATTTCTGCAACCTGCCCAAAAGTAAATTCGATATTGTTCATTTTTAACCATGCTATTGATTAAATTTAATTGTCCCCTTTTTAGCAGATATGGTTTTATTTTCTAATTTAACAATATGCAGAGGATTGAAAGAGAAAATATCGACAGCAAGGTTTTTTTAGATGGCCACCAACCCTTAACCTTGCACGGAAACCCTTTTATTACCAAAAAACGTGACATCTCAAATGCTTTAAGGCCAAGGATGTACATGAAAGTAAGAGAATTGCTTGAAGATGTTACTTCTGATTTTGCCAGCGAGGTGATTGAAGGAATATAATTACAGTATTTAGCAATACCGGTTAATCATTTTTGCTTTGTGAACAATTGCCATCTTTTAATATTGCCCGGTACTCAACATTACTAATGTGCATGCCTCTACAGGCTGGATGCCTTTTGATTCGGCCAATGCTGCCAGCTCGTCATTTTCGGCACCGGGGTTAAAGATGATGCGTTTGGGCTTTAGGGATAATATATAATCGTAATACTGTGGTTGGTTTTTCGGGCTAAGGTATAATGTAACGGTATCAATATCAGCCAATGGCTGGGTTTCGCTTGTAATGTTAATATCACCCACTTTTCCAGCTTCGCGGCCTATCGCTACCACGGGGTGTTGGTGTTTATCCAGTTTTTCAACAGCTAGGTAACTGTAACGGCCCGGGTTTGGGGAGGCACCCAGCACCACTGTTTTCTTTTTTGCGCTTTCCATGGTGCAAAGTTAAAATTTCCAAAGCTTACGCGGGTACACTTTAACAGCCGAACCCTCGGCCAAAAAAGCCGATAGTGGTTTTTGCTGCAAATATGGGTGAAAATCGTCCCCATACAGTGTTTGGGTATCGCAGTAAAAATCATAGCTGTTAACCTTGTGTATATTCCAGCGGGGGTGTTCCACTTGGTATTCTGATGTGTTGCCCGTCGCCAATTGCGTATATCCCCAAAAATGTTCGGTAATAAATTCAGCCTCGCTGCCTTCTTGTAATGGGGCCGTATTTTTTTCAGCGTTAACGCGCAAGTGGTTCCATTCGTGGTTAACGCGCCAAGCATATTCAATATCTAAGTTGGTGCCGTTGTCTTTCAGCGAGTTTTTCATCGGGTAACAGTAGTAGTGTTCCCCGTAAATGGTATTGGCGATGGTGGTTATCAGCCGCTTAGGCACTATTTCTTTTACAAAAACCACACCCCTTTTCCAAATGCCGCTGTCCTTAAATCGTACATAAAAACGCAGGTTCAGTTCTTCAAAATTCCTGTACATGGGTACCGACAGCCCTTTAACACGGGTGTCAAGAAACATAAACCCCACAATGCTAATATAGCAGTTGCCGTTCCAATAATCAATCTCGGTACCCTTTGGTAAATGCTTTTGCAAAGCCTTAGGCTCGGCGGCATAGTTCAGCATGATCAGGTTTTTCCATTTACCGGTAAGAAAAGGCTTCATAGCGTTACATTAAATTGTTTAGCACACTTTAAGTTACCATGTCAACGTATGGGGGCCAGTAAATGTTTAGAACAACCCGGCAGAATACTGCTTAGGCGCCTTGCTATTGTCCGGTGTTTCCACCAATAATGTTTCTACGTAGTTGCGCAACGAACAAAATACTGGATGGTTAAACCAGCCTGTTTCCGCGGAAAAGGAAATACAACAACTACTAAATTATTGCCCTTTCGTCGTGTCACGCTCCGTCACTTGAGGGCTGGGGGCGAGGGCCTCCTTTATAAAATACACCACTATGCCTGTGGCAATAAACAGCAGCGCGTCAATCACCAGCGGCCTGCCTGTAAAGCAAAACAGGGCAAACCAAATTATTATGGCCGCTATAACAGGTAGGGGGTATAAAAACATTTTCCAAGGTAAAACACCCCGGCCCCGGCGTTTGTTTAGTAACAACAGCCCTGCCGCTTGCGCAATAAACTGTGTTAAGATGCGCATGGCCAATATGGCATGTACCACATCGCTTATATTTTTGATGGTAATGCTGAATATAAACGCAATGGCGCCCAAAAAAAGCAACGACACATAGGGAAAGTTTTTTGTGGGGTGCAATTTGGCAAATATTTTAAAAAACGCACCGTCTTTTGCAGCTGCGTAAGGCACCCTGCTATACCCCAAGGTTGCCGAAAATACCGAGGCAAAGGCCACAAACAAAATAAGCACCGTTACCACAATGCCCGCTTTGGCACCTTGTAGTGTTTGTACAAACTCGCTTACTACAAATTTGCTTTTAACAATGGCTTGGTAAGGCAGCACCGAGGCTACACTAATGTTCATCAGCAGGTATAACACAGCGATGCCGGCGATGGAGATAAACATGCTTTTGGGTATATTTTTCTGGGGGTGTACAATTTCGCCACCTAGGTGGCATACGTTGTAATAGCCTAGGTAGCTGTACACTGTTTTGGTGCATGCGTGGCCAAGCAGCGCGGCAAACGCCCAGGTAAAACCAAAACCTTGGTTAGCATTTTTTATAGGGGTAATAAAATTACCATGCGCCATACCGCTGCCAATTACCCAAGCCATGGTTGCCAGTACGCCCACCCAAAGCAGCACGCTTATTTTGCCGATGGCTTCAATTTTACGGTAAAGTAAAATAACAATCAATATAACCACTGTGCCGCTTACCAATTTGCCTTGCAGTTGGTTTAACGGTACCAAGTACCCGAAATACTGTGCAAAGCCGATTGCTGCAGAAGTAATGACCAAAGGTGCCTGTATCATGGTTTGCCACACGTATAAAAAGCTGGCGAGTTTGCCCCATTTTGGGCCGTAGCCTTCTTTTAAAAAATTATAGCTGCCACCTGCCAGGGGAAAAGCGGCCCCAAGTTCGCTCCATACCGTGGCATCAATAAAAGATAGTACCGCCCCGGCCAGCCAGGCGTATATGAATGATGGGCCCAACATGGTTTCAGCCACGGCACTCAGCACCACAAAGGGGCCAATGCCCACCATGTCGGTCATGTTAATGGCAGTTGCTTGCAACAGGCTAATTTTCCGGCTTAAAGTATTTTCGCTCATGGGTAATTACACAATAATAGCATTTCTTTGTCTTATAGTATTATGAATAACAGTAAACAAATGGTTTCCTGGGCAAAAGGGGCCAACATATACGAAGTAAACATACGCCAATATACGGCCGAAGGCACCTTTAGCGCCTTTGCGCAGCACCTGCCGCGCTTGAAAGACATGGGGGTGGAAATTGTGTGGCTTATGCCTATCACCCCCATCAGTAAGCTAAAAATGCTTGGCTCGCTGGGCAGCTATTATGCTTGCAGCAGTTACACAACCATAAACCCCGAGTTTGGCACAATGGCCGATTTTTTGGCCCTTGTGCAGGCGGTGCATGGCTTGGGTATGAAGATTATTATTGACTGGGTGGCCAACCACACCGGGGCCGACCACCGCTGGAGCATAGAACACCCCGACTGGTACGTGAAAGACAAGGGCGGCTATTTTGCTGAATTACATGGCTGGAAGGATGTGATACACTTGGACTACAGCAAGGCCGACATGCGTGCCGAAATGATTGCCAGTATGCGTTTTTGGATAGAAGAAGGGGGGATTGACGGTTTTAGATGTGACATGGCACACTTGGTGCCCCTTGATTTTTGGGTGGACGCCAGAGGCCAATGCGATGCCATACGGCCGCTTTTTTGGCTGGCGGAATGCGATGAGGAGGCTTACCATGCGGCCTTTGATGTTAGTTATGCCTGGGCATGGATGCACGCATCAGAAAATATGGCAAAAGGCAATGCCTCACTCGGGCAGATGAAGGATGTGTTGTTTAAATATGCCAAGTACCCACAGGGTGCCTTAAAACTGTATTTTACCAGCAACCACGACGAAAACACTTGGAACGGCACCGAGTATGAAAAATACCACGGCGCGGCCAGGGCTTTTGCCGTGTTTACCTGTACCTGGCCCGGCATGCCGCTGGTGTACAGCGGGCAGGAACTGCCCAACGTAAAACGCCTGAAGTTTTTTGACAAAGACCAAATAGACTGGAAACCCGATATTGTACTGCACAACTTTTATAAAACGCTGCTGAACCTGCGTAAAACCCATACCTGCTTGCAGGGTGGTGCGGATGCCTTTGCCTATATGTTACCCACCCAACAGGATGATAAAATATTCGGCTATTTATTGGCCGATGGCAGCAGCAGGGTATTGGTATTGCTCAATTTTTCGCAGGTGGATAAACTACACATCAACATAAAGCACCCTGCATTGGCGGGGGCCTATACAAACATCATCTCCGGGTTGCAGTACAATTTTAACCAGCAGGAAAGTTTTGAACTGCAGGCTTGGGAATTTATGGTGTATGCGGGGGTGTAGTGTTTATAGTTTGGGGGTTATGGTTTGTAGTTTTTGCGTACGATGTTTGGCGTCGCCCCCCCTTTCAGGTTTTTTTTAAATGGGTTTAATTCCTTCGAAATATTATTAGCAGACGGCAAATACGGAACTCTTCATTCCAAAGCAATTGGGAAAGCGGTTGTAGCACCTAGAATCCTAGATAATGATTCATTCAAAGCTCATATTGGACATTTTCGATTTAATGGCCGATGGGTATGAATTTGCAGGGTTATTATTAGGCCAAATACCGCACCTTACCGAGGCAAAATTTGACCACACCGGTTTGGGGCTTTTTGTAACTTTCAGCC
>Ga0208251_1000418_pt1 | contig 11845 bp, 29 predicted proteins | sample CryBogCBE15Jun09_FD_184560 | JGI IMG/M metagenome (GOLD analysis project Ga0208251, IMG submission 184560) | Freshwater microbial communities from Crystal Bog, Wisconsin, USA - CBE15Jun09 (SPAdes) (version 2) | ecosystem: Environmental > Aquatic > Freshwater > Lake | place: Crystal Bog...
ACAAATTAATGTTATAAACGACAGTTAATTCTTTACTTCAAGTTTATATGATAAAACATACTGACGAAGAGATTCTCGAAGCATTTCAAAAACATGGAAGTGCTAAAGCAGCAGCAAGGTTTCTTAACGTAGATTTAAGAAATCTAGTCAGAAGAAAACAAAGAATGGAAGAAAAGGGGTTTGTAATCCCAACTGGTCATGTGGATTATCATAAGATAGAAAGAAAGATAGACCTTGGCATACTCAACGGATCAGTCGTAGTATTCTCAGATGCACATTTCTGGCCTGGCATCCGTACTACTGCATTTAAAGGATTATTGTGGGCAATATCCACATTAGCACCCAAAGCAGTTATAGCTAATGGGGATGTATTTGATGGATCAAGTTGTAGCACTCATAAATCAATTATGTGGGGGTCAGGCAGAGAACCTTCAGTTGTAGAAGAATTAAAAGCCTGTTCTGCATCAATGGGTGAAATAGAAGAAGTTGCTAAAGCCGTAAGACATAACGTACATTTGTATTGGAGCTTTGGTAATCATGATGCTAGGTTCTCTACCTATCTATCATCCCACGCTCCCATGTATGAAAAGGTTGCTGGATTTAATCTAAAAGATCATTTCCCATCTTGGAAACCCTGTTGGTCAGTATGGTTAAATGAGTCTGTAATCGTCAAACACCGCAATAAGGGGGGAATACACGCTACCCACAATAATACGGCAACAAGCGGGGTTAGCATGGTTACAGGGCATCTACATTCACTTAAAGTAACACCCTATACCGACTACAACGGAATCAGGTACGGAGTCGATACAGGTACTTTGGCAGACATTTACGGCCCACAGTTTGATTATGTAGAACAAAACCCTGTCAACTGGAGATCAGGGTTTGCCATTCTTACCTTTAAAAATGGTGTCATGTTAATGCCCGAACTGGCTATGGTGCATACCAAAGACACTATTCAGTTTCGAGGCGAAGTTATTAATGTAAAGCAATACTAGACACAAAGTAACACATTAAGTAACCTAATGGAGACTAATCCCCACTAGGTTAATTTAATTACTCTTCGATTTCGTCTTCTGTCTCGTCTTCCCAAATAATTTCGTACTCTTCTTCAGCATCAGCAACAATAGAAGCTACAAATTCTTGGATAGCAGCGATAAAAGCAAAATCTTCGCACTCAACTTCCAATTTGAAATCGTAACCTTCAATAACTAGATTGTGTTCCATTTAACATTCCCTGTGTTAATCTGCAAAATTGCTGTTAAATGTTAGTTGAGTTTTATGAAACTTTCATTATCTTTATTTACAAATATTTTTTAATTTAAATACAACAAAAGTATCATAAACAACGCAAAAAAGCCCAAAAGTATCATAAATAACACAAATGCACACAAAAGTAATATTGACACAATCGTTAGGAAATTAAGCATTTAACGTCCTTTAGCATTTGAGTTTCTCCGTCAAATATAAACTCCACGTTTTGTTTGCCGTATTTACTAAAGTCTAAATATTCGCCATTGGTCTTTTGATTGAAAACGACATTGGCAGCAATGGCAAAATCTTGTGGCGGTTTCTTAATCCTAAATTGTACAGTCCCACCAAAGTTTGGAGTTGCACCATGAACTTCAATCCAACCATTTTTAGGATGATTGTATTCAATCTTTTCACCATTTGCCCAAGCTACTATTACGTCATAGTTCTTATGTTTCATTTGTTTTTTGCCTTTTACATCCAGTTTTATTTTCTTTGCACTCAATTTCACCACAAAATTTGTTGCAATTTGTTTGTGCTATTTTTAATATTGCCTTTGCAAATTCAAATACACCACTAGTAACATTTTTTCCAATACCAGGTTCAGGAGCAAAAATTTTGAACCATTCAGTTAATATTTCCTCATCAGTCAATTCTACCCATTCTGATTTAGCTTGATGGTATCCCTTACTAAATCCTTCTAAATAACCTAATGCTTTATCAATTTGAGACTTGGCATATCCTTCAAAGTCGTATTCAATCATGTGTTTTTCTCTCTTAATTTAGCTTCGATGGCGTAAGCAAATGCTTGTAAGTCAGCATTGGTAATTTCATACTTAGGAAGTTTAGATTGTTCATCACAAGCATAAATATCTTCTGATGTCAAACCTACCCATTCTTTATTACCAAAAAACTTTTCAGCGCACGCAAGGCAATACAGCGCATAACCACCACCAACCCCACATTCATCGCACCCTTGTGGTGTGGTGTAAAGAGGCAATGGCTCAACATCGACTGATACTGGTGCTTCAATCTTTGTTGGCTTTGCCCAGTAAAAACCGCCTTTTTGCGGATTGAAATATGCCACAGGCTCGTCTTGCTCTTGCTTGGCCAGTGCTTCTGCGGCTTCATGGCACAAAGCTCCGACGGAAATCCATGTTGTGTCGTTGCATCCGATTGCGTTCTTGGTTGAAATACCGATACGAATGTCATCAGGAATTTGGCGCAATTGTTCCGATAGCGGCAGTTTCATTACTTCTTTAGTCATATCAACTCCATATAAATATTCAACAATATTTTTAACATCCATCTTTGAAAAGCATTAGGCAGTTTTGGTGAATAACTGTGAAAAGTTATGTTGCTATCTTTGCCAAGTCTAAACTTTATATTTGGCTTAGGCGGTGAATGAAAAGTATATTCTTTAGTCATACAAGTGCCTTTAAAACACGTTGGTTTCTACCACTAAAACTTGGTCTGACTTTGCCTGTATCAATGATTAATCCTTTGCGAATCAATGGACGAATTCTGGGAGATATAGAGCTTTGTCTGATCTCTGGCAATGCGTGTTCTATGTCTTGCAATATACAACCGCCAGGAAAGGCTTTAATCGCATCTAGAACGACTTTTTCTATCTTACTGACATTGACACTTGCCCCAGCTTCTTTAGACGTTTGTGGGTCTGTAGCACGAGCAAATCCACGACTAACCATTGCGCTCAACTCTTCAAATATATTAAATGTTTTCATAATTTACCTTTATTTATCATTAAATTGGGCGGTTCGCATAAAGCAGCGTTTCCCATTCTCCAAATATGACTTAACCTATTTGAGATACTGTAGCTAACACAGTAGACCGCCCAAAAACTTAAAAACCAATGTCGTCAACAGGCTTCTTTTCTCTTGGCTCATTCAAGTATGCCCAACCAGACCAAGCAGGCTCACAAACAGGAATGTTGTCAATTTTTAGCATTGGGCCGTTTTTCGTTTCAATGATTGACCCAATTCGTTGATAGCGGTTCTTTTCCTGACCATTTTGGTCTTTAAACTTTCCAACGACAGCTGTGACTTCTTGCGTTACTTTAGACATTTATTTTCCTTAATTTAACTATTTTTTCGTTTACTTCTTCCAAAAACCCTTTTACCTCAGACTCTAGCTTTTTGCCGTACTCTGTATCCAATGGTATACGTTGAATAAAGAGTTGTAGATTATCAGGTAATCTAGGATCATAACTCACAAAATCTGTCCACTTTCTACCTGTACAAAGCATTTGCCAAGTCATCTGTGTAATGTATTTGGATGGTACTTTTTGAGACAAAAGTGTATCTAAGTGCGTACTGGTATTAGGGCATTTGATTTCTATGAGTCCATCATTATCAACCAAACCATCTGGAGATGCTCCAGCTTGTTCAATCTTTGGATGTACAACAAACCCAATCTGGTTGACCATGTTGCCAGTTTTCAACTCGTATTGCGCCCTTGCCAATGGCTCTGTCTCTGTACCCCATGCCATCGCAGCATTTGTAAAAGATTCCGCTGGTTTGCCAGTCAAAATCTCGCAAATAAGTTGCGCCTCGTAATTGACACGACTGGCAGAGTAACCTGACTTTGTCGTGGCAATAATGTCCGCAATTCTGGATGCTGTTACTTTTCCGCAACGTATGGCAAACCATTCTTCTGTGCCTTGTTCAATATCATTCATCTACACCTCCATTTATGCCTCTAGGCTCAATTTTTTTAAACTCACGTTCTACAAGCATTGCATCTGCAACTTTGTAAGATAGCTCAATGACTTCTTTGTTGATTGTTTTGCGTCCAAAAATAATACCAATAAGGGCTTGGCTTGCAAAATAATCACGCAACTCTAATCTAAATATTGTTTCTTTCATAAGTTTTCCTTAAAATATTTGATAGTTTTTGTTAAACCTTCATAAATACCAACTTTAGGTAACCATAAAATTTCTTTATAAGCTAAATCAATATTTGGTTTTCTTTGCTTTGGATCATCTTGCGGTAAATTTAAAAATCTAATTGATGATTTAGATTTTGTAATTTCAACAATAATTGATGATAAATCTTTAATACTAATTTCACCAGTATTTCCTAAATTCAAAGGGCCAGTAACTGACTTAGAAGTATTCATTAATTTTATTAAACCATCGACCATATCATCAACATAACAAAATGATCTTGTTTGCGACCCATTGCCATAAATTGTTATTGCTTCATTTAATAAACATTGAACAATGAAATTTGAAACAACTCTACCATCATCAAATTGCATTTTGGGTCCATATGTATTAAATATTCTTGCAACTTTAATATTTAAATTTTTTTGTCTAAAGTAATCAAAAAACAAAGTTTCAGCACATCTTTTTCCTTCGTCATAACAAGACCTAACTCCAATCGGGTTTACATTTCCAAAGTATGATTCAACTTGCGGATGCTGCAAAGGATCACCATATACTTCACTAGTTGATGCTTGTAAAATCTTTGCTTTAATTTTTTGAGCAAAATCTAACATATTAATTGAGCCTAATACATTTGTTTTTATTGTTTTTATAGGATCTTTTTGATAATGTATAGGTGATGCTGGACAAGCTAAATTATAAATTTCATTAATTTTTTTATCATAATCAAAACTGCAAGTAATATCATGTTCAATAAATTTAAAATTTTCAAATGATAATAAATGATTTATATTTTTTTTTGAGCCAGTTGATAAATTATCTACACAATAAACAAAACAATTATTTTCAATTAATTTTGAACACAAATGAGAACCAATAAAACCAGCGCCACCTGTAACTAAAATAGTTTTATTTGTCATTTGAAACCCCCAAGTTTCTTTTTGCACTCGTCTTTTTTACCTATAAGTTTCTTTTGCCAATCTTTGTCACCATCTGTTGCAGCAATTGCCTGCACAAATGCTTTTTGTAATGCTTCAATTGATACACATTCTTCAAACAAAGCCATATAGTCAGCCATTTCTGACTCATTGACAGAAGATTCAGGTTCTTCACCTTGGGGCAAGTCCTCACCAGCATAAATGTATAGACCAAGACCATGCAATGACAATGATTTTGTCATGCATCGCATAATTGCAGTATTAACCTGAAACGCATCAGGGTTTATGATTGCCTTATTTCTGTGATCCATTACTGGAAGTTGACAAGTCATTTGTTTGCCAAATAACTGAGTTGTGACAAACACCATAGCAGTTCCGTTAACTTCCATGAAACACTTGTCGTTGAACATTTGTACGTCCCATGTAGCGCCTGGATCAGCTTCTAGTGCTTTTGCCCATGCCCACGCCCATGATAGGTATGTTAGTTGTCCTTTTTTCTCTGTATGGTCGTTTACGTTAAGTTTGAGTAAGTCGTTGATAGTCATACAACCCCCAAAAACATTAAAGTAAATGTAAACACAAACATGATTACGCAAATCAAACAGATTAATTTATCTTCGTTATCCATATCATCCTCGAAATTGGGTTGTGGGGTTGCGGGAAATGCCTCAGCTAATGTGCGAGGAAACGTACGAGTTGTTTCGTTGCCGGTGTAGAAAAATTTAATTGTCATCTTCGTCCCCCATGCAATTGTCGCAACCAGGATGATCGGGGTCTGAGCATATTGGATTTGCTCTCAGAATGTTGTATCGACGAGCTTCCCAAAAGTCTTGCGCTTTGAGTTCTCTAATGTCATCGTCTTCTTCAAAATAACTTCTATTACTCATAATGTGTCCTTAATTTATCTAATGAAGTATCAGCGTTGTGCTGATGAATGAAGTGTAAACGATAATTTACTGAATAGTGCAGAAAAACATCAAAAATAGTAAAATAATTAAAATATGTAAATAAATGTGTACAATAAACAACATGGACAAACAATATTTTATAGAAAAAGCAGGATCACCATCCAAACTAGCTAAATTGCTTGGCATAAAACGTCAAGCTGTTAATAATTGGCAACAAATACCTAAATTAAGAGTATTTCAGTTAAGAGTTTTGCGACCTGAATGGTTTGATGTTATAAATTAGGATATAATTGAAACTATTGCAGTCGAACGCAATGACTTAGCCACTTAGATAAGTATCTTGTCCCTGACGTGAAAAACGAGGGGAGTTCGACCAAGGTACTTTTTTAAGTGGCTTTTTTGTTTGTTCAATGTAATCGTACTCCACACGATAGCAGCGCATTTGAATGGATGGCTTGGAAGAAAACACCGCACACCTATACACCCGGGTGCAAAACGTGACCGAACTTAGTTTAGGTATCGGTAAAGCATAAGACAACTCAGGTGAAAACTAGGTCTTATGTATAAGCGAATAAACTCGTCAAGCGCACTTGGGCGTTTTTTGTTTTAGAAGATTAATTAAGATGAATAATGTTAAACAACAATGCTGGAGAAGAGTGAATACTATTCACCCTAGCATAACCTATGGAGTTTCTAAATGAATGAAAATGATGTTTTTGAAGTTATCGAACAAGCATATTTAAATAGTAATACTTGGTTCAAAATTTGGAATCCTGACGTGCAAGTTAAAGAAGTCAATAAATTTTTAGTTCAATTTGCTACATTAATTGCTCAAAAAGAACGTGAAAGGCTTGAAAAATGAAAGATTTATTTGATGAAGAAACATTTGACTGGGTTACTGAATGGAAAGGTATGCCTTCATTTATTCAAGAAGACAAAAAAATTATATTTTCAGTTCAAGTTAATTTTGAAACAACAGAAGATATAAACGCATTTTCTGAACTTATAGGGCAAAGAATAAGTTTTAAAACTAAATCTGTTTTATTTCCTGTGAAGAAAGATGAAGATAGGGTCGTTTATGTTGATGCAGAATGAACCACAATATCCAATTTATATAATTTCTAAAGGTAGAGCTGATTCTAGGTATACAAGTAAAGCATTAGAAAAAATGCAAACAGCTTACAGAATTGTAATAGAACCACAAGAATATGATGCTTATGCAGCAGTAATAGATTCTAAAAAAATTCTTGTATTACCTTTTAGTAACCTAGGACTTGGAGGCATTCCTGCTCGTAATTGGTGTTGGGAACACGCAATTTCTGAAGGACATAAATATCATTGGATTCTTGACGACAATATTGACGGTTTTGTGCGTTTAAATTACAACAAAAAAATAAATTGTCTTTCTGGTGCAATTTTTCGAGCAGCCGAGGATTTTGTAAATAGATATGAAAACATTGGTCAAGCTGGTTTTCAATACAGATTTTTTACAGTTGCTAGAGAAATACAACCTGCTTTTAGATTAAACACTAGAATCTTCAGTTGTATATTGATCAGGAACGACTTGGATCTGCGTTGGGAGCTGCGATACAACGAAGATGTAGATTTATCTATAAGAATACTGCAAAACGGCTGGTGTACTGTTTTATTCAATGCTTTTTTGCAGAATAAAATGGGAACGCAAAAACTTAAAGGCGGCAATACTGAAGATTATCAAAAAGACGGAACTATTACTAAATCACAAATGTTAGTTGACAGGCATCCAGATTTAGCTAGTCTTGTATATCGTTATGGACGTTGGCATCATAGAGTTGATTTTGACGTTTTTAAACATAACTTACTAATTAAGAAAAAAGATTTAATAATACCAAATGAACCTAATGAATATGGTATGAAACTTATAAAGGTGCAATAATGACATTTGAAGATTTTTGGAAAGCCTGGCCTCGTAGTTCACGCAAAGGAGGCAAGTCAGAATGTTTAAAAAAATGGCAGAAATACTATTGTGATGCGTGTGCCGATCAAATAATCAAACACGTCGAGTGGATGAAGACCACAAATGACTGGCGCAAAGACAACGGAGCGTTTATTCCAGCGCCCCTTGTGTACTTAAACCAACAGCGTTGGGATGGAGCTGAAATACCTGAAGTCTCTACAATGGTTCAGGAACGTGACCCTTATCTTGTTAAACTAGATGCAGAAAAGGCAAAAGCTGTACCTATGCCTGAACATATCCGTCAAAAAATTATGGAGATAAGACGTGGAAATTAAAACAATTTGGCAACCAGTACCGCCTTGGCCAGAGGGAACTGTTTTAAAAGAGACTAAATACCCTGTAGCAGATAGATTACCTAGACTGCCCCCAGAGATGCGTGTTCTTGCGCCAAGGTTCTACAAGTCGATTGGCTACCGCAATTCAAACGAAATGAGAAAGTGGATTGTCAATGGATGAGCCTTTTGAACAAATGTACGATGAGATTGTAGAGCTGTACGCTCACCTTGCAATGCAACCTGGCTGGGTAGAATACATCAGGGATGCAGTACGTCAGAAGATGCAAAGTAACGCATTATTTGCAAATTTGGCTGAAGATGTAAAAAATACGATACATAGGAAGAAAAATGAGACGAGCAGCACGAGTTGACGAGAATCAAGCAGAAATAGTCAAGGCTCTTCGTGAGGCTGGGGCTTTTGTGTATTACATCAAAGAACCATGCGATCTTCTTGTGGGGTATGAGGGAGAAACTCTACTTATGGAGGTGAAGAACCCTGATAGTGCGTATGGCAAAAAAGGGTTTAACGAGAACCAACTAGACTTTGCTGAAAATTGGAAAGGCGGGCCGTTTTGCTTGGTTGATTCAGTTGAAAGCGCAATGCGTATGCTGAAACTTATGTTGTCAAAACCATGAAATTTAAATTAGAAAATGAAGAACAAGCCAAAGCATTAATGGTCAGAGTTTGGCCTAAAGTTTTAGAGGCGCTTAAAACTGGTAAACAGCTCGACATGGAAATTGTGGATGCAGTTAGATCAGACGACCAAAACAGGTTATATCACGCAATAATTGCTGATATTGCCCATCATGCTACACATCTTGGAGCTAAATGGGATGAGGAGAGTTGGAAGCGTTTTTTAATAGACCAATTTGCATCAGAAACAGGGCTTAGAAGCGGTAAAGTCGTACCGAGCTTAGATAGTCATCGGATTGTGCAACTCGGTCTTCAATCTCGTAAATTTACTAAGGATCAGGCATCACAGTTTGTGGAATGGCTCTATGCTTGGTGCGCCCAAAACGAAATTGAAATAAATGAACCCAAATCCCAAACGTGAATATATCCGCAGCCGTAAGCTATTGGATAACTGCCAATATCTGAATTGCGCCATGTGTGGAATAGATGATGGCACGATTGTTGGCGCACACTCTAATCAAGGAGCGCATGGCAAAGGTAGAGCTATAAAAGCAGACGACAATATGATCGCTGCCCTATGCCATGTTTGCCACATGGATTTAGACCAAGGTTCTATCTACAGCAAGAAAGAACGTGAAAGGCTCTGGGATAGAGCGCACCTGAAAACAGTTTACTGGCTAATTGAAGCTAATTTGTGGCCTGATAATGTGCCTCTACCCCAAACCTATATAGACTACAAGAATAGTCTTATTTAATCGGATGTGCCTTTTCCATAGGCAAATTCTCATGCTTTTTGAGTTTGTCTTCTAGTCTGTGCAACTCGTGTTCAGTTTTCTTTTCATGCTCCCTTAAAACCACATAATGTGATTTGGGTGACTTGTATTCTTTGCCTTCAATTTTGAAGTTCTTCATGCTATTACCTTGCCTTCTTTAAGTTCTTCTATTGTTAAACCGCCTGTGTACTGAAAGTGCGCCAGTTCTTTAAATAATTTCCATTTACCAGCCCACTCCAGTCCTGATTCTTCTCCAAGTTGCCCTATCTGTGCCCAAACTGGATGGCTTCCGTTCCAGTCTGGTTTGCCATTAACCACAGGCACAATATCCACAGCGCAACGATGGTTGTGAAAAGAGTCACCTCCCCTTGCATTTGTGACAATCTTGCCCTCAGTTGTGCGCCCTTGAGCATAAAGAGCATCTTGACTTTCATAATCCCGATATGTAGAAGTAACCAAGATGTCGATGCCATTATGCTGACAAGCCTTAATAAAATCTTCAACTCTTGCTTTAACTTGCGGTAGGAGATCATCTAAGTTTCTTGAATTAATCATTTTGTGTTTGGTATTGAATTGTGAAGCATTATGTCTTTGTTTTGTGAGCCTAGTGTTGACCCAAAATAATAGGCAATTATTCCAGTCCAAGCAGTTCCTAAGCTGCCAAGCATAATCATCAATGCTTCTGACGTTTTAAATTGTTCGGTCATAAGACCTATCAGTATTCCAAAGAACCCCAAAGTAACCAATATGGCCAATGTAGGCGGAACAATTGAATGTAGTTTAGTTTGCATATCCCTTGCAGATGCTCGGTCTTGGGTTGTTAATTGTTCAAAGTTCAAACCCAACTCTTGCGCTTTAGCTTTTAACGCAATCTCAGCCTGTTGTATAGATGCAACTTGCTCGGCAGTTAATTTACTGTCCTCAATGTTCTTTTGGATGTCCTCAGACTTCATGCCCAGCGCAGATTCAAGCGCAGATACCGCCATTCCCGCTACTGGAGTACCCAATGCTGAAGCAATAGTCGGTGCTAGTTGTTCAATCGTTTTAATCCAATCCATGTCAGTCCTTACAATATTTAGGCCAATAGCCTGTCTGTCTAAATAAATGCTCACATTCTGCGTTTATTGAGTCGTCATAATAGTGTTTCATAAACATAATGTGCCAGTCCTGTCCGCTTTTCTTGTTTTTGTAATCTTGATTAATCTCATACATTAATACTGCAAATGTGAGGATGACCACCAAGACCGCAACACAAATTGCAATTCTAATATTCCACTTCTCCAGCCGTTCAACTCTTCTTCTTTCGTTAGCTTGTTCTTTTTTTTTAATATAGCATTATGTTTTGCCTGTTCTGTCGTTAATTTTTGACGTTCCGCTACAAATTCTGTCCATACTGCACCGAGTTCTGGCGGTGATTCATACACCAACATCTGCCTTAAATCGTACTCAGCCTGTTCTAATTGCTTTCTACGCAGTACATTCTCTAATGCAATTGCCTGTAATGACTTACCCTTGGGAGGATTCTTTTTCTGTTCCTCCGCTTCCTTGTGCGCTTTTTCTTGATGGTCAAAGAAACTACCAAGCGCACCACCCAACTCATTGACAATCTTGACTACTTCACCGCCAGTAGATTTAATTTCCTTATAGGCAGCAACTCCGCTTTTTACAGCAGAGAAAGCCATCATTGCAAGGGTAAAGGGGTCGATTTTATTTCCCCGTTAGGTAATGGACAACAAAACCAACAAAAGAACTGATTGCAGATACCACAATCATGCCAACCCAAAACCCACCTTTTGATTTATTGGCAAGTTCAACCAAATGACAAACAGATGCCTCTAATTTGTCAATCTTTTTCTCAAGAGTTTCTACAGTCGCTACCAGCTGACCATATTTGAACATGTCAATATCGCTCATGGTCATGACTTCATAATATAGCAAAGAGCATAGTAATTAGGTGCGCTTGAGCCTGAACTAAATACTGCAGCAGTTGCGTTGACACTATAAGAGTTTCCTGCACCGACAATGAATGTATCTTGAAGATTTGGTGTGCCATTTGAGCCATTACATAAATAATATCCGCTAGGAATAGAACCGATAGAGCCTGACCAAAGAATAATTGATCCACTAGGCAAAGTAGAACTTGAAGACGTAGAACTTGGAATAC
>Ga0208251_1000425_pt1 | contig 11762 bp, 23 predicted proteins | sample CryBogCBE15Jun09_FD_184560 | JGI IMG/M metagenome (GOLD analysis project Ga0208251, IMG submission 184560) | Freshwater microbial communities from Crystal Bog, Wisconsin, USA - CBE15Jun09 (SPAdes) (version 2) | ecosystem: Environmental > Aquatic > Freshwater > Lake | place: Crystal Bog...
TAGGACCCCAGATCCACCACTCAGTATCACCCTGCATCCACGGGTCGTCTTCACGTTCTTCTAATTCGTATGGACTATTTTCTTCAAGAAATTCTTCAATCTCTTCTTCGGCTTCTTCGTCAAGCCCTTCAATTTCTACATCGTACCAGCAACCACCGTCAAACATTTCGACAAGTTCGACGCTTTCAATATTGTTAACTTCGCAGTTAAGCATATCGATACTATCTTTCTTACCATCACCGCCTGGTACTTCTGTAAACTCAAACTCAGGTGGATTATCATCTGTAGTTTCTACAGTCCACTCACCATAACGAAATCCGTTTGTAACAGTGATTTTACCATCGCCATTACGCTGGTTGTACGTTTCAACTTCTTGACAAGATTTTTTATAATATGTACTGACAGTCCACTGAGCCATAGTTATTTCCTTAATTATCCAAATCCATTGTAGTCCACTCTTTGACTACAGCAAGCATTTCTTCATCTGTACTGCAAAGAATCTTAGCGGTCTTCCATTCGCTTTCATCATCGCGTCCACCTACTTCTACCATATAGCCGTTGTCATAACGGTTTAGGGTAATTGATTCGTTTACTTTTGCTAGTTTAGCTAGTTTTGCCATTTTAAATTTCCTCGGTTAATTTACGCCAAGTAACATCCGTTTCTGGATATTTTGCTTGGAAAGGTTCTGCATATTGCTGAATGTTATCAGCAATCTTTTTCATATCCCAAGTGTTACAAAATTTCAGCATACGAATACCGACCTGTGTAACTTCTTTTGGAATAGCGTTAGCTTTGATTGTTTCTTTAATCTTAGCCTTAATATCATCTGGTTGTGCTGTTAAATCGCATAACTGCACATTGCGTTGATAATCTTCCAGGACTCTGTGTTCTTCACCATTGTGGTCGACCCAACGTTGCAACATTAAATTGTTCCAAGAATATCCGCGAGCCTTACGATCGGCAAATGCCTCCTGGAGACCAACTTTATTCTTTGACCCTTTCGTTCGTACACCTGGATAAGCCGAAAAGACATTATCACTTGTGTCGCCTCGCATACATTTTTCGAACAGCATCCATTCTGGATCTTGTGCAGGCTTAGGCTCCCCTGTCTTTTTATCTTTAACCGGTTTACCTTTAGCATCAAAGATTCCTTCGTGTGTAATGTGCAAATCGCCTACACCATTATATTGGCTAACATTAGGACCAATTAATTGTGCAAAATCTCCATCTGTCGAAATAATAACGTGTTTGCTATGTGGATGTGCTTGCACCCACCCTGCAATTAAATCGTCTGCTTCTAAATTAGGGTGTTGCATTACAGTACAGTTAGTTTTTTCTGTAATGAAATTCTTAAACTCATCAAACGCTTCCCAGAACAATTTATCTTCATCTTGTTCTTTCTGTGTCATAGCCGCACGAGTTTCTGCTCGATTAGCTTTATAAGGCTTGTAAAAGTCCTTGCGCCAGCTTCGACCTTCGAGACAGAATACTACGTGTTCACCTCCAAAGTCTTGCCACGCTTTCTTGATACTGTTAAAGGTAATATGAAATGCCATACCGAGCTTAATGTCGGCTGACCCTTGTACTACGTGTCTAGCACGAAAGAATGTGTTAGCAGTATCAACTATAATATATGTCATTCTACTTCGGCTCTGCCGTTACCTAATTTTGTTACATTGATATAACCACCGATAGTTCGCCCAGGATTAGCTTCACCAGCTTCGGCTAACATATTGCCCGCCAAATCTCTAAACCAACGATCGACAATCTCTTCATCTGGATCACCATCATAACCGTATCCAGCTTGTTTTAATTGTACTATAAACTCGGCGTTCCAGTCAAGCTCAAAAAACCCATTGCGTATATTATCTTTATTTACGTGCGTGTCTAATACAGCTACATAAGGTTCGCCACGGGCAGTAGCACGTTCTTTTGGACTTGCTTTAGCTTGTTCTTCTGCTTTTTGAGCTTTGGCTGTTGATGCTACAGCCTTTGTTTCCAATTCTTTAAGTATTCGTAAGTTTTCTTCTAACTTATCGATACCTAGCATTCGTTTAAATAAATTTTTAATCATTTTTTTTCCTGACAATTGCAATCTCTGCCCTGTCTACAATTACCAGTGCAAGCACTGGAGACATTTTTAGTCCAGCGTAACAATAATACTACTAAAACTATCCATCCAACTGTAAAACAAGTCATAAAAAACATTTTAAGTACCCCATTCGTTTTTAAATAATGGCACCTGTAGCCTATCACTATAGCGCCAACCACGCTTCATTGCTGCAATGGCAACGGACTTAGCATTGAGATTATAAACAGACTCAACACCACCAACAGGCATAAGATATATGTGACCTTTAAAGCCTGCCGTTCTAAATTCGTCAACTGCTTGTTCTGCATCTTTAACATCCTCTTCTGTTGCTACTACAAATTTCAAATATGCTGTTCCTACTTGTTCGTATTCGCAAACAACTTCTGGAAGAATAGCCTCTTCCCATTTCTCACCACTTGCTGGAAGTTTAGCACTTACACTAAAAGTAAGACTGGTACTATTTCTGCAATGCCCATTAGCATCACCGTCGATCCAGTTTGCCAGATAAGATTTAAACTCTGGAGTTAGCTTTTGAGTACCATTTGTTTCAAATGTAATTTCTTTCAAACCAGACATTTTAGGATGATCCAACAAGTCTGGATAAGCACGTTGCCAACCTAGTAATGGCTCACCGCCAGTAATAACTAGATGTTCGTCTTGCCATTCTCCAAACGGAATAATTTCCGAGATTCTATCGGCGATTGCGTCTGAAGTGAGCATTGGACTAAGTTCTTTAAAACTAGGATGCCAACTAGCATAACTGTCACAACCCGTAGAAACCAAAGGAAGTTCTTCATATTTGTTATATAAGTGTACTACCTCGGATACATCTTCTGCTTCTGTACTTAGTTCTCCACGAGGCATACCAAATCCTGCACAGCGAAAATTACAGCCAAAAGTTCTAAGGAACACACTGGGCACCCCCATATATCTGCCTTCTCCTTGTATACTGTAAAATAGTTCTGCTACTTTAATCTTACTCATCATTATCTCTTTCTAAAAATTGACTTACTTGATCTTCTGCATCTTGTATGCTTTCTGCCCATACTGTAAAAATAGCAATACCTTTAGTAGCACTAATATCAAACGGAATAGTTCCGTCAGGCAACCAGTTAGGACCTACTTCTCGCTTTATTTCAAACTTATTTAGGCTTGTAGTTTTCATACGATAGATAAGTTCATCAGTTAACTGTTTCGCATTAGTCATCTATTTTCCTCCAGGGCAGTTTATTACCTGCCCAGTCTTGTACATTATTACTCCAGCACATTAATCGATTGTATATAGGATATAGCCAGGCCCAGTCAAACCAGTGCATTGGAAAACTAATCCAATGGCCTAAGTAGTATAACACTTCGCTTAGTATTCTTGCAAATACTTTTTTAATCATTTTGAAGCATACTCTTGTTGCATTTTAATGTTATCAAAAAACTCTTTCTTTGTACCGTGGTCGTCTTTGAACGCACCTTTTAATACTGTAGTCTGTGTTAGACTAGAGTGTGCCATAATACCGCGATTCTCACAGCAACCGTGTATAGCCTGTACATACACGCCTAAGTCTCTAGCTTCTGTTGCTTTTTGGATTTCCCTAGCAATATCATTACAAAGTTCCTCCTGGAGAGTACCTCGCCGGGCGCACCACTGTGCGATTCGGGTATACTTAGATAAACCAATAAGTTTACTGGCAGCAATAATACCAATATAAGCCACACCAACCACAGGTTGGTGATGATGACTGCACATACTACGCAATTCACTGCGTACAACAAGCATACCTTCATAACGGTCTGCCGAATCATTTGGGAACGCTGTTGCGTCTGGGGCTGGTTCATATCTTCCACTCATCACCTCATTAAAATACATTTTAGCAAGACGCTTCGCAGTACCGCGCGAATTTGGATCTGTTTCTCTATCAATCAGTAGAGCGTCCAGAACTTTTTCAAAAGCCACAGTAGCTTCTTCAATCAATACTTCTTTTTGTTCTTCATCAACGTATTCGCTGATATTGTCACCAGCCCAAAAGCGTTGACCTTGTTTTTTCATTTGTTCACGAATGGCCACGTGTAAAGGTCTGCCTTCTTCTTCGTCAATATTATATGTGTTGGATTCAGTCATTATTACTCCTATGTGTATATTATATAGGTTTATTTAGGCGATTGCAATATATTTTCTGCTCGAAGTTTGCGACAACCTTCTTTAACAGCTATAGGATAATCTGGACTTATCTCTGCTATACTACAGTCATATCTAACAACCATATGAGGGTGGGTATAATTCCAATAAATTGCAAATGCAAGACCGGCAAGTCCTAATACCATTACTGAATAAAAATCTAAATTTTGTCTGATAGAAGTATTTTGCATAATTGATAATCCTTTTTTGATTTAAAACGAAACAACATACAATCCTCGTACGGATGACTTGTAAATCGATCTCCAGGTAACCCAAATATTTCTACTACATCTGCACAAACTTCATTCCACCAATACTTATTTTGGTTATTCCAAAGGAGTTTAATTTCCCATACAGTATCAACTGTTTCCATTTTTATAGTTACCCTTTTCTGGAATAACGTGGCGAATACCGCCTCTTGGATCCTCCATATCTCCTGTACGCCTGGGAATCATATGTACGTGCGGATACATTACTGTTTGACCAGCAACCTGCCCGACATTTTGTCCGATGTTGAAGCCTTCCCACTTTTCTGCTTCGACTCCATCGTAACCAAACTTGTATGCGGCTTTGAAACACTCGTATAAGTTTTCAGATTTTTTGTAGGTAGGCACAAATAACAAATGCCCTTCGGTAACTGGATATGCATCTTTAAACACCCAAAAAGTTTTTGTTCTATATTCTATTTCAGTCCACGGAGCAAGTTTACTTGCCAGTGCTTGTTCTAGTTCTGTTAGCATCTCTCACCATTTTAAGTTCATCTTGTAAATACTCGATATAGTCACTTAAGGCAGTAACACCGCGATCACCGCCACCGTTCTTTTTAAGTTCGGCCAAGTCAAACTCTACTTTGGAGATTTTTTCTTGTATTTCTTTTTCAGTTATCATTTTTTCTTAACTTAGTAGCAATACTTCCACCAAACAATACATTAAATGCTAACCAGGTTTCCCAAGTTAATTTAATCTGTAATGCAGGAAATAGTGTATTCAACGCCCAGATACCTATAATAGGCCCAAGTGCAATAGCAATTACAATTAATGTAATACCAAAAATAAGTTTAATAATAGCAGATGTCATTTCCAAAAATCCTCCCAAGGATAAACTAGCCAACAATCTTCTTCTGTTTTGTTAACTTCCCACACAGAGTAGTCAACTGATTCTTTACTAGCTAAATTGTTAGTGAGTGTAGCAAACCGAACAGACCTGTGCCAAATATCATTATCCCAACGAATAGCACTAGGTAAAGCACTTGAACGCCAATCTTTTTTGATCCACGCAATGGTACTGCCTTGATCATTAATATCATCTACAACAAGAATATTTTTACCTTCGTAAGCATCTTCAGCCATACCGCAATTACTGACCAAGTCTCCGCCATCTCGTAGACTAACGTCTAGCGATTTCATAGGAATGCCAGTATACTGACTTAATAATACAGCAGGAATTGCTCCACCGCGGGTAATACCTACTATATAGTCAGGTTTCCAGCAATCAACAATGCTCATTTGACGGGCGATTTCTAAAACTGCTCCTTGAACGTCTTTCCAGCTGTAATAAACTTTCTTCACGCTGTCAATCCGTCCGCCAACGTTTGTAATTCTTCCTTGTCCATAAAGAAATTATAGGTACAAGAATCGACTATCTCGCCGTCTTTCAAATGCTGTTGTTCTAAATCAAGAGCAAATAACCCTTTAGGACTTAGTACTTGGTGTTTTTTTAACACAAGGCGAAATCCTTCTTGTTCTTTGATAACTATTTCTTTGTAGGTATCTTTAATTGATTCGTGTAATTGTTCAAGTTGCATCATCATCTCCTTTTATTGCTTCAAATGTTCTATATTTGCCCAAAGCATTTATGTACGCATCGTACAGTTCTTTGAGCTTTGGGTGTTTATGTTCTAGTATAACATCTCTTTCTGGAATATTCAAGACTTTTTCAATCGTTTCCAACCGTTCTTCCAAGTCTCGCCCATTGATAACCATCCGACCTTTAACATCTAATTGAGGAGGGTCACCTTGATTGATAACCATTACCGCGTCATAAGGATTGGCAACACTAGTACCAGTAGTCCAAACAGTGTTGGTTCCAGTTGATGTTATGTAACCACCATTTGGAACAGTAGTAGTCGGAACAGGAAAAGCGTGATTAGCTGTTGATACGTTAATTGGTGTTGGGAAGTATGCCATTCTTTCTATCACTTAAATATTTTTCGAAGTGGATCCATTTATTTTCTACAATAAATCCCCACTCACGTTGACGCTTACCCACAAAGAACAATGTCCAAGGAGTAACGCCTTCTTTTAATTCAATACGATGAAAAGTATGCGTGTTACCAAAGCGGAAACTACCCGGACCGCGCCATACTCTTACTTCACAACTTTTTGTACCGTCTGGATTAAACTGAGCGATCCACTCATAGTAGCCGCCTTTAAGAATAATAGTAAAATAGTTCCAAGGATGATCGTGTACATCATCTGGATCTGACTTTAAGAATTTGTGTAAAAATACGTTGTATGGGAATGTTACACGTTCTTTGAACAGAACATAGTAACGCTCTAAGTATGGTTCGTTTTCTGTACGATCCATAATAATACGTTTACGGTCGTGACGTTCTAGCCAATTAAGGCTTAGGTCTTTTATCTTCTGGAGTATCATAATGGTCTACTACTAATTTATAAGTTGTTTGAAACTTTTCAAATGCTATTTTTAATCCGGGATATTCTTCACACATCTTTTTTACTTTGTCCCAGTCTGGAAATGCGTTGACAAAATCTACTGGAAATGATTGAGTCCAGTCGTATCCAGTACCGGCACCATTAAGCGTAACAGTTGCTCCAGAACCAATAGTGCCGATAGATATCGTACCGCTATTACTAAGACCTGCGCCAGTATAGTAGTAACTAGTTCCAGTGGTGTTACTAATAGTAACATTACCCGTTCCTCCAGCAGCCGCACTGATATTAGCCATAGTACTAGTATCAATTTTTATGATATCTTGGGCTATAAACCCAGCACCAGTACTATCACTTGACCATTCGTAAGAGACTGGTTGCACTGAAGAAATTGTCATATAAGTCCTTTGTTTGTTTGCGTATGGAAGGTATTCTTGTAGAATAGTTATCCATATGCTCTATTATTGTACGACATAAATCTGGCCTATAAACGGTATAAGTATCATAGTCATTAGTCCATACACTAGGATATTTAAAAGTATCATAGTACATTTCTGTATAACTCAATCGATCTGGAACCATAGGAATGGCATCAACTACCGCACCTTCATAGCAACTAATGCCTAGTGTTTCTTGTAAGTTAGCACTAAACACCATCTTTGCTTCGCCTAACAAGTTATGATATTCATTTTTTGTTAACTGTTGATCCTGACATACTACAAATTCATATTGTGGTAAATGTTTAGCCAAGTCTCGGAAGATATCTACTTGTTTTTCAGGAGCGATGCGATGTGGGAAAAGTATAAGATTGCGTTTTGGCATATTCTTGTATACGGTCAATGTATCATCCATATACTCCATCGGCCAGCCTGTACGTACAATCTTTCCTAACTCTTTAAAGCCTTCAATACTTTGCGGCATCATAACGTGCAACAAATTATTACAGAACATTTTGATATGAAAGTCCGTGGCAAAATAATTATGATCAAATGCTTCAAAGAAACTCTTCTCTGCAAATCTTACCCAAGGTTTATCACCAACTAACCTTCCAAGAAAGTCTTGAGGGTCATATGATCCGGCGTGCCAAAGACCGTGTGTAACTACTGGAATATTCAATAGTTCGCTCATATATTTTAAGTTAATTATGCCAGGATGCCAAGCATCGGTAAAGATAAAGTGATCGCCAGGCTGAACTGATCCGGAGCAAAATAAGCGCCCCATTTGTTCCACTTGGCTAGACTTATAGATATTGGTGCCGCCAAAATTAAGAAAAGCACCAGGAGTAGTGGCTGAAGGAATATCCTGAGGCCCAGATATAATTTGAACATTGTGTCCTGCCTTTCGTAAGAGATTAGGTACGTGGCGTTTCCATTCACCAGTATACCTAGTTTCGACGGCTTCTAAATCAATTAGAAATACGTTCATTATTATTGTAACGAGGTTTGTTGCCTAAGTAAGGCTTACGTTCACCATTGAACGCTTTTTTAGGACGACGACTTTTATCAAAGTTACGCCACTGCCAACTTTCTCTATTGTAGAGATATGCTTCGTTAAATTCACACAATTCTAAGCAACACCAGTCACGGAATGCTTCCAAGTCGTCGAAAATTTTAACAATATCAGGACGAGTTTCGAAATAGTTGATGTCCTTGTAATTCTTAGCCATTATAGCTTTCCTTAATATTTAATAAATGAACCATTTTCTCCATCTTCGGAGACCTCAATCCAAACCTCACGGCCTGGATACTTTTGTGAAATGACGTCATATAAATCATCTGACATCATCTCGCAACTTTTATAATCTAGTTTTAGTATACTATCTTTGTATAAATTTTCCAACCAGCGTTTGAACTGGATGAATTCGACATCACGGTCGTTGTGGGTAACTGAAAGCCAAACGCGAAAATGGAATATATGACGATGAGGAGTAGCCAAAAACGATACATCATATTCATCTCCTGTTGCTAGGTTCGGATCAGTTGCGGCCGCTGGATAACAGTGGATGCCTTCTTTTTGGAAGGTGACCCAGATCATTTTGTTTGGACGCCAATCTTGTTTTAGTGTATTGTTCATTCGAATATATTATCCCATACTGATTTAAGTGGTGCGGCTTTATTGCTCCAGTATGATTCATCAAACAAATTACCCACAGGCTTCTCTTGATGAACCATTTCGTATTGACTTATTAAATAGCTTTCTGCTTCAATAAGTTCTTTTCTAAAGTTAATGGTACGCCAAGGGTAATTATCAAATCCCCATACAGTGACAATTATGTCTTTATGATCGATATTTGCGCCATATCTATTTTTAAACTCGGCATCAATATCCAAAAAAGGTTTACCATTATTACCAACTATTTTAGCTGTTCCCCAACTTGCTAAATGTCCCACTTGTCGATAAATCCTGGCACCGTGAAATTTTTCATTATCTGCACTCATTCCATACTTGATAGTATGATTATTACGAAGCTCGTAAACATACTTGTCAATACTAAGTTGTTTCATTACAGCACAAATTTCTTTAGGCTGTGTCATTCCTTTTAATGGGAATGTATAAGGTGTTAATTTTGCCCAATCTGTTTTCATTTTAAACTTTCGTCTTGTGTATATTGATCCCAATAAGTGTATTTGTCTTTACTCATTAGATCGTGCAGTTGATGAGTCCACACACCAGGATTGGTAGCACCCCAGGTGCGATCATCCAGTTTAAGTGTGGCATTATAATTAAATTGATTAATGTAAGGGATCTTACAGCTAATCATTGGTACGAATCTTGGATATTCACAATAGCAAGATTCAAGTACTCCTTCGGAATGACTGACATCAAAGTCTAGAGTCACCCAGTAATCTTTCTTTAAACAAGGAATAATAACATCATCCCATGCTCGGTATTCTTGGAATGTAATTCCTTTAGGATTAAAACTTTGACTAGTACCAAAATAGATATGTTTTACTTTGCTTTCTTCAGCTTTTGTAAGAATTTCTTCGATAGGAGGTGTACCTACAACAAACAAAGTAAACATGCCATGACAAATAGTATGTTCAACCTCGTAGCCTGTAAAGTAAACGACATCTTGCCGTTCTTCAGTGTTTAGTCCCATTTAATATAACCTCTGCTGTAACCACTCGGACGATTAACGCCGTCCGCAAACGCTTGTTGCCATTCAGTAGTACGATTATAACTTCTAGTCCAAAAAGAATCAACCTCTAGATAACCTTTTTCAATCCAATACTTGGCCATGTGCATACAATCGATAAACTTTGGATTACGAGGACTGGGCTTGATAGTTGTAACAGCTTTCCAAAGCTGTGCCTGTGCTTCTTGTTTTGACACAGCTTTACCAACACCGTCCACAATCACCGCATTGTTATTTAGGTTAATTTGTGTACCTAGTTCGTAGTTTCCAGTAAGATCAATTACAACATCGTAGTTTTCGATAGTACTTGATAACAGTTTATCGCCCCAAAGTTCTCGATTGTTGTGACCTAGTACATCTACGTGGAAAATATAACCATTCAATCGCATTGTGTGATAAGCAACCCAAGCAAGGAATCCGCTACCAATAATAAGCATACGGTTATTTTCATGTGTGCCTTGACGATCCTGTAGATACTCAGTGGCTTGCTCGATAAGGTTAATACCACAAGCCACTGGTTCTAAAATATAACGAGGATGTGCTTCGGGAATTTTTACATATTCACCTTTACGTACAGTATACTGATCAGCATAAGCGGGTTCACCACGTGTGGCAACATAATCTCCAGTTTTAACATCGGTACAACTAGCACCAACTGACATAACTTGTCCAATACCTTCGTGTCCTTGCATGTGTAATGGCAATGGGCCAAAGTCGCCCAACATCATGTCTATATCACTTCGACACACACCAGTCATTACAGCACGAACGTAGATATTATTTTGATCCCATGCAGGAATTTCATAGTCTACTTCTTCAAAATAACCTTGGCCCCTAGTTTGTAAACATTTTACTTTCATAATGTTTCTATTTGTTGATGGATAAACAAGTCTTGTGCTAGTTGCTCAGACCAAAAATCCATGTTGTTTAAATTATTAACAGCATCCTGTATCATATTTTTGTATGCATCTTCAGGACACCACCCGAGATCAAATACTTCTACACTGTTATCCTGCATAATAAATTGTATAGAACTATTATCAGCAATCATATTACGCCAATCTGCCTGACAACCCCACTTGCTACCAAAATCAATATGACATTTATCATCTACATCGTATGTGCCGTTGGAGTTGACTACTCCGTATTCGGTACTTTCGATATCTTTTAACGTCCACATCATTTGTGCGCCCTTGCCGTTAACTGACTCAGTGCGCCAATTGGGATTCAATGCTATGTACAAACTCAACAGGTGTGGCATTAGGTCTCTGCTAACTCCACCAAATGCCAACTCACGTGTGGTAAACCAACTGCCTGGGTGTGGAACACAGTTTTTTCTAATCCATCGTATGTTTACAATTTTAGCCTTGTTGGCTAATGCTTGTAAATCGGCAATGTTACTACGCCACATGTTGTTTTTAACCATCATGAAGCGTGTGTTAGGATTGTCTAATACAATATTGCTCCATGCAGCACTGGTACTAACACCTGGCTTTTCAATAAACACAATATTAGCATGTGGGGCTACTTGTCTAGCTAATTTAGCGTGTGTAAAATTAGGTGTGCAGATATGTACAGTATCAAACATACGACATTCTTTAATAGCATCCTCTACGGATGTAAAACTAGCACCTTTAGCAGGATCACTATCTACTGTAATAACCCCATGCCCAAGATCGTCTAACACTTT
>Ga0208251_1000442_pt1 | contig 11501 bp, 9 predicted proteins | sample CryBogCBE15Jun09_FD_184560 | JGI IMG/M metagenome (GOLD analysis project Ga0208251, IMG submission 184560) | Freshwater microbial communities from Crystal Bog, Wisconsin, USA - CBE15Jun09 (SPAdes) (version 2) | ecosystem: Environmental > Aquatic > Freshwater > Lake | place: Crystal Bog...
CACGCACACAGGAGTTTACATGCGTCGTATCATTATTCTGGCCGCGATTTTATTCGCGGCGCTACCCCTCGCGTCTGAAGCATCGGCCAGAGGGCGGCATCATCACCATCATCAGCGCCATCATCGTCATCATCGACAGCACACTGCTCTAATTGATATTGCCCCAGCCGAGACATCGATTTTTTCGTTTCATCAGTCGCGGGGCGCAAAGATGCTGGCCGAGGCCGAGCGGTGGATCGGCTCCCGCAATCCCACAAACTTTCGCGGCCCTTGGTGCGGCTCATTTATGAATATGGTTGCGCAGAAAGTCGGGGCAAAGTCGCCCGACGGCTACCTTCAGGCGCGGCAGTGGGTACACGCGGGCCGGCGGATTAAGAGTCCGGCAGTGGGCGCCATTGCCGTATTGCTGCGGCGGGGCGGTGGCCACGTCGGCATTGTCGAAAGCGTCGAGCCAGACGGAAACCCCGTGATCGTGTCTGGGAACCACGGGAACCGCGTTGGCGTTGGCGTATACCCAAAGAGCCGCGTGCTGGCCTACGTTGAGCCATAAGGCTTGCATTCACTTAATCGCCGTGCATGATGGGTAAATCGCCATGCGCGGCGATTCGATTGGCGATTTAAATGGAAAACATGATCGACAACCTTCCCCCGCATTACGTCACGATCCTCCGCCTGTGGGAGGCCGGGCTAAGCGGCGGTAAAATTGGCCACGAGATCGGCAAAACCCGCTCCGCCGTCCTCAGCATTGTCCGCAAAATGCGTGAAATGGGCGTAGTCACTCGCCGGTACGAAGTGGACATGGCCAAGTCTGTCATGCGCGACGCGGTGACTGGCGAGATAACTGTCAAGCTAACCAAGAAGAAGTTGGCCAAGAAAGGCGACGGCTCATATCGATCCGATGGATTCTTTAGGCGGGAAGACAAGCGCAAGGCCGGCCGCGATATTGTAGATGCCAATGTCCGTGGCGATGAGATTTATATCGAGGAACTAACGCGGTTTAAGTGCCGCTACATCAATGGGTCAGTCGATGGCGCCGACACGTTGTACTGCGGCCACACAGTGACGCGGGGCGTATACTGCACTGAGCACGCTGCCCTGTGCTATACTGACGCCCTCGAACGAACGGGCGCCCGCCATGCAAACTATGCTCCAGCTAAACCCACCACTGCCCGTTAGTACCCCGAAGGGTAAGGCGCTGGCGCACGTCCTGATTGACTACGGCCCAGAATCTCACGTCTTATGGCTGGTTTTTCAGGATGACACGGGGGAAATCTGGGCGTGGCCTAATCACAAGGTCCGCGCCCAGAATAATCCGTCCATGGAACGAGAACTACCGAAGGCTTAGAGGTTGTCTACCCAGCCAAGGCAGATAATACCGCCGCTACCGCCCCAATAGATATTTGCGCTTTCAATAATGAAATTAAATTCGGCGGCAGACGGAAACGTAGCGGTGTTGCCGTTGTTTAGATATACGGGCTGAGTTGAAGATGTGCCATTTGATGTTCCCCAGCTGTTATTCGGCGCAACACCAGAATTTGTGGCACCGGTTGTATTATACAATGTTCCATAAATCTGCGCCGCCGTTGTAGGCACAAAAGTGGACAGTGATGCGGCCGTCCAATATGAAACTGAGCCGCTCGCAATCAAATTTGACGCAATGTACTGCGTTCTATTCCCATACTGAATCGTGCTCACCAGCGCCGACCCGCTCGCCGCACGCACCCAGCCCACGCGGGCCTTGTACGTGTAGCCGCTAGGCAGAGTGGGAGCCGTGGCGCTGAGGGACAAGAGACCAGCAACAGTGGTCGTCGTCGGGTTGTAAATCACCCACACTGAGTACCAATTGGTCGCAAGCGAGCCAGTGTCGAGGCCGTTGGCGCCAGTCGTATTGGCGGTAATGGTCAGGGACGGCGCGGCGGCAGTGTAAAAGCCCGTCCCATTGAATAGCGAAACGTAGTTGGACGTGACGCTTACCGTCAGGGTCGCGGCGGTGATCTTCAAGCCGCTGAAGGCGCTGGGGATAATACCGGCGACCGTCGCGGCGCTCGTCTGATTGGTGTTGTCGGGAAACGTAAAGCCACCCGACGTGCTCTTGATGATGCCGGCGGCGGTGATCGTCGTGCCAACCGTCAGGGCATTCGTGACGGCCTCGGCATTGGTCGTGAGCGTTGTTCCGTCGAACGTCAGATTGGCCGAACCGGCAAGTGAGCCAGCGTTGTTGTAGATGACCTGAGTGGTCGAGCCGGCCGTGGCCGTCTGGCTGTCGGCGAAGGAAATGTTCGTGCCGTCGCTGAAGATACTGCGGATCTGAGTGCTCGGAATTGCCGTGCTGCTGCCACCACCCCCGCTCGCAATCGTCACCGACGCATAAGTGCCCGTGCAGGCGTTGCGGACGATCCACTGACCGCCAATGGCACTGGGGACGACGATAGTAACTGCGGCGGACGGAATGCCCGTCAGGGACAGGATAAGGGGCACGTAGGAGGCCGAATTGGCAGGATAAGCGCCCGTGAATGTCGATACGAGCGTGACAGTTCCCGACACGCCTTGAAGGTTCATCGCCTGCGTGCTGCCGAGCGCAGCATCGATATCATTGACGCCGGCAATCTGTACCGTTCCCCAGTTGGTACCGGGATCGCTAATCTGAGGATAACTGATCGCCTTGTTCGTTGTGTACTGCGTGGTCATGGTCGCTTACCTCAGATTGCCTGCTTCGCCACGTCTAGGGCCTTCACGACGGCCTCGTCGGGCACCTTCAGAATAGACTCGGTCTGGTTGTTCTCGGCCCTCTTGGCCTGCTCGGCAAGCCGCATGAGCTTGCTGGCACCATCTCCGACCTTACCGCCAGTGGCGCGGTGAACCGGCTCCTGATTGTTAGAGTCGGTACTCTTCGCGCCTTGTTGTCCCGCGACAATTGCCGTTCGAGTCAACGTACGTGACAATTTGCTCAATTGATTTCCGATATCGGCATCTTTGTTTGTTTTGGCACGTTCTAGCAAATTGTGCGCAACTGGCGGGTTAACAAGCGCTTCCTCGACAAGATCGTTAACCCGAGAAAGACCGCGCTGACGGAAAGAATCAACCAAGGCCTTTCCGCCCGCGAGCGCGCCGCTGCTTAAAGCATAAGTCAGTGATCCAGAACGCAAACCGTCAAGCGCGGCAAGAACCATCATCCCACTGATACCTTTATCAGCATATTTGCCTGCGTTTTGTTTTAAGGCGGCAATCGCATTAGATGCCGTGTCTGATCCGCCCGCTACCTTTTGAAGGCTGTAAACCGCTTGCGCGCGTTCGGCATCGGCAGCCATCAAACGCATCGTATTCATACCTTCGGGGCCGAATAGGGCCTCAATGGCTTGGGGATGCTGATTAAGAACAGACCTGAGTTTAGCTCCGGAAACGACGGGTACTCCGCCGGAGATACCGGCAGTTGATGTTTCATTCAAAAGCCAACGTGCGCCCGCACGACGAAGACCGTTGATCGCAGCAGGGTCGTTTCCTGCCGCTTGAACAGCGTCATTTATTTGTGCGAAACCGTTCTTGTTTTTAAGCATCGATCCGACGGTCGATATGACCGAATCTTCGCTTTGAGCACCAAGAAGAGATTTTACAGGCTCGATGGCTGCGTTTGACCGAGACTTGGCGACATTTGATTGCGCCTCAGATAAGGCATCGCTTGCACTTGCCGCATTATCAAAACGCTTTGAATAACCCGGTGAAACTTCATCAAGCGCCCGCAACGGTTCCTTGAACTTTGCTTTCCATGTATCGAGGGCCTTTTGATTAAGCACTGGAGACGTGCCCATAGCCTTCCGCAGACTAGAATTAGCCATATCCTGAAGGGATGCTACCGCCACGGGGCTGTTATTGGCAGCTTTAAGAAAAGCTTGCGTTGTCTGATACCCAGTGTTGTCACCTCGAAAAACTTTGTCTGGAATGGCCGAAGAAAGAACGCGATAATCGTCTGCGCCTCCATATGTTTTTAGAATATCAGGAACCGGCCCTTGCGCAAAAGTAGCTTGTCGCTCCCCATACAAAGCCTTTGCTGTGTTAAGAGCGGGACTTTCAGTGACATCGTTTATGGATCTGAGAACTACGCCCTTAAGCTGACTCAGCAAACGATATTCATTCGCTCGGCTCGGATCGATCTTAGCCGCTCGCATTTCTTGTGTAAGATTCGAGTCAAATGCCCGAAGATCCCCGAAAGACAATTGGTCGGGCATATTTTGAGCAAGAGTCAATACGCCATTTTCATCCGTTAAATTGGAGGAAAGAGGTTTGTCATATTGCCCAATGCTCTTTACAATATCATTTGCCGACTTCCTGATAGGGTCAACATTGGCCGGAATATCTGACGGTACGGCTTTATATGCTTCGTTTACAGCGTCACGAGATTTTTTATTCTCTTCGGCGATTGCAGATCGAAGTGCGCTTCCAACACCCTCTGGATTCACTCCGACAGGAAGATTAGCATTTAGTTCATCGGCTTGCTTCTGAAGGGCAGCGATATTTTCATCGCCAGCCGCTTCAGCCGCAGCGACATTTTGTTGAATGATCTTGGCCGGCTCCAGAACGTCTGCCTCGGGCGGAGCAAGACCTGCGATAGTTTCACGGTGAGCGACGTTCTGTTCGCCTGCGGCGGCTTGAATCCTCGACCTGAACTCGGGACTTGCTGTTTCGAGCGTTTTTTGCGCGTGGGCAATACCGGGGTCGGCAGTCAATTGTGCCGTTGTCGAATATCTTTCGCGCGGCTGAAATTGCAGATCAGCAAGTGCCTTTTCGGGTGACTCGGATATGTTCCCGACCCGTTGAGCGGCCTGATTTAGAGCTGCTTCGGAAGATACCGCCGCGCCAACGGGTCTCATATAATTTACAGCGGGGGCGGCCAATTTTCCGGCAGCGGGAAGTGCGGCACCAGTGACTAGACCGGCTAACGGATCACCTGTCAATTCCGTAGCGGCTTCCGCTCCTGCGCCTGCCGCAAGTGCGCCGGGAATAGCTTTAGCGCCCGCACCAAGGGCCGAGCCGGCAAGTTCAAGTCCGGTCTTTCCGGCCTGTGCACCGATCCCGAGTTCCCCGATGCCGCCTGTAAGAGCACCCGTCGTCGCCGCTTGAACAGCGGCAGCGCCCAAACGTCCAGCCGTTGTCGTGGGTTGATACTCGCCTGTTTTACTTAGGATAGGTTTTGCAATCATCTCCGTCGTAGGAGACCCCTGCATGGGATCGACAATACGACTAAGAATTGGGTGTTCTTGACGCCATTTGTTAAGCGCGTCAATAGCCTCTTCAGGCTTGCCACCGGCTACCGCGCTATAAAGGCGTGCCCCGAGATAATCACGAAGCTGTTGAACATCTCCGAACATGCCGGGGATGGCCGCGACACCTTTGATTGCCGATGTTCCAACATTTTTTGCCATTCCGGAAACACCGGAAGTTTCATCTTCCGGCATATTGGACAGAACGCCCATAGGGGTAGGCGTATTTGGTTCACTAGATGACTGCAACGTGTTGGAATCAATCCCCATTAGCCCGCCAATCGTAGGGACACCCTGAGCCACATTGTTGGGAGCTAAAGTAGGCGATTGAGATGCGTCAGGAGATGACGGCATCAAATCCCCGATTGTAAGCGGCTTAGAAGAAGCGGGAGAATTATTCATTTTTATTTTCCCCCAAAGGGAACAACGGGCTTTTGGTTCTTTGCATCCCACCGAATGAGATTGTTGTTAATGATATAATATGCACCGTCTTTAAGGTTAGTCACAGGTGTTTCCGGACCGATTGCAACAGGTCTATCGACTCCCGCCGAATGAAGTATTGTATCGGACGTACCGGCAAATGGTGACATGTTCATCCGAGAACGAGCCACATAATCTTCTAAACGATGCGTTTTCTGAAACTCTGATAGGTAGCTATCAAAGTCCTTACCGCCACTTTGTTTAAATCCTTCGATCATATCCTTTTGATAATCCAGAGCCGCGTCCTTATCGGTAAGGATCTTATAATTGGCGGTAGGCGATTTATCGGGAGAGTGAGTAGCAATCAATCCCATCTCGGCGCCAGTTTTCGGAGCGCCTTCCATACCGTAAGTTTTTGCCGATAGCTGTGCGTCCACGGCAGCTGACTTCTGAGCAGTATCGTATCCCGCAACCTCATTTGTTCCGCCCATACCGAGTGTGCTGGTTATCGCGGCGCCCTGCCGAGAGCGTTCAGCAAAAGGACCGGACTGATAATGTTGATAATTTTTAGCCGTTTCATCAAGCATTTGCTTATTCTGAGCATATTGAGTCAGGAAGTTCTGTCCCTGATTCAAGAATGAAGTATCCCGTTGCCCCTTGGCCTCGATTGAGCGCGTTGCACCCTCGCCGCGCATCTTGACCGCTTCATTAGTAAGCGCGCCGGCTTCGGCCTGCCACAAAGCTTTCTGAGGTACTCCATCGGGCAATTGCGTTGCGCGGGCTGTGAGCGCAGTAGCACGCGCCTGATATGAATCCGGGTCACCGGGGACGGCAACTGGAATCCGGTTGGCATCAAGGGCTGGGGGCGCCTTTGATGGTGTTGCGGGAGCGGGTGCAGCGGCAGCTTCGGTAGAAGGCTGCGTGACCTGACGAGCAATTTGAACAGCTGGAGCGGCGGCATTTGCGCCCCCCGCAGGAGACGTAAAGACATTCCCGCCCATCGTCGGCATAAGTTTCTGAGCTGCCGAGGCCAGAGAAGAATTATATTGTTCAAGACTGATCGGTGCGCCAGTCGGTCTATAAATATAACCACTGACTTTGGTCGGGTCATTGGCATCATACGTCGGCTGGTATTGGCTCTGATAATGCTGAAGAGCCGTAAGCCCAAGACGATTCTGTTCATTCGTAAGGCGCTGCTGCTGACTGTAAGCCTGCGCACCGCCGCCAAGACCCTGAAGAATGGCCGAGCCAAGGTAGCGACTGGGTGATGCGGCCATAGTGCCAACGCCTGTCAGGAGTGGAACAAGCCAATCCTGATTGCCCTTGAACCAGTTGCCGGTGTCCTTTGCTGCTGCACCGAGCCCGCCAAGGAACGATCCGTCAGACGGAGCCTGCGGGCCAGCGTCATTCGCCGTGGTTCCGGAATCCGCGTAGCGAGTGGGCTGACCACCGGACAATGCCTTTCCGGCGCCGGGTTCGGCCGTGCCAAATACATGACTACCAATCTTGGTATAATTTCCGCTGTCCACCATATCCTTGACCCACGGAGCGCTCGTGAGATCAGGATTGGCAAAGTTAAGAGCACCCTTCGTCAAATCAGGAACATCCCCAGAAACAACGTGCCGATAATGAGTAAGTGCCTCATTGTAAGCATCGCTATTGGGATCCACGAGGCGCGGATCTGCGGCAGTCCCCACGTTTTCCTTATTCCATGGAGAAAACTGCTGCGGTGCAGTCACCACATCCTGAACGGTCTTGCCGTAGTTGCCGGTATTGAGGCGATTTCGTATAACATTAGCAACAGCAGCCATACCTTCCGGCCCCTGATCGCCGGCCTCGCGGACCATTGTTCGGGCCGCATAATCCTCTTCGGGGCTGATGCTATCCGGCGCCGAGCCATCAGCATTACCAACGGTATCGCCGTCTGCATGATGCTCGCGCGTAATAGCGCCGCCATTTTTAGCCAAAATGGCCAATGGACCAAGGCTGGAAAGGGCGGATCCGATTCCACCGGCCAAGCCACTGACTGCACTGCCGATACCGCTCGCCGCACTGTCGAGGGTTCCAGCCATGCCGCTAATGTCGCCCGGAAGACCGGCGAGCGTCTTTGCTGCGCCAAGCCCACCCATGATCTGACTGGCACCGCTCGGCTGCTGGCCGGGCAAGTTTCCGGCGGTGGCAAGTTTCTGTTTGTTCTCGTCGTCAGGAATATCGAGGCCTTCGCCACCGTAAGGCATACCGCCGTCGGCGTAGCCGACAAGACCGCCACGGGCCTTGTTCTCTTGATCCGACGTGTCCCACTGCTGGGGCATCTCAGCCTGCGGCAAACTCTTTGCAGATGACGCGGCAGACGGGGTTGTCAGCCAATCGTATCCCTTGCCAACATCGCCCGCCGCACCGCTAAACTTCTGCTCGGCATTAACCGCGCCCATGACCTGCTGCATGCCGGTTTCTTGCGGCTTCAGGCCACCCTGCGCCGTAACGAGGTGGGGGGTTGCCCCGCCCTGAGGCATCTGACGAGCCGCGCCACCGCCCGGATTACCGCCCGCGAGGCCACCGAGAACACCCGGACCCTTGGCGTAGGGTGCAACGTATGCCTGCTGCGCCTGCATGAGAGCAGAAAGATCATTGGGATCGACAATCGACCCGCCACCCGCGTAACCCTCGCCAAGGTGCTCGGGCGTGACCGCTCCGCCCATACTGGCCGAGTCCTGCGTGGCCTTATCGTAATCGACAGTCTTGTACCCACCCGCGAGGCCGACCGCATCAGGATGATGCTTTTCAACGTCCTGCGCAATGAGACCGATCTGCTTCGGACCCTTGTCGCCCTTGTAGCGGAACTTGACGATCTTCTGACCGTCGTGAGTCCGGCCGATGTCTTCGATGTCTTCCTTAAGCCGCTCATCCGAAAAGAACGAAGAGGGCTGCGTAGTGGTCGTGGTCGAACCGGACAGTGCGCCCGTGCCCTCGGCAATGTTGGCCAAGAACTGCGCCGTCTGGAACGGGTAAGCCTGCTGCTGAAGGAACTGGTTGTAGAGCGCCGACTGTCCCGCCTGCTGCGTCTGCTGTTCCAGCGTGCCGGCGCCAATCTGTGCCTGAGCACCCTGAAGTGCAGCAGTCTGTGCGCCCGCACCCAAATTACCGAACTGCGCGCCTTGCTGAAGCATCAGCTGGTTGTTCGCCTGCTGCTGGGCAAGATTGACGCCCTGCTGCTGCTGAGCCGCGCCAAGGGCCTGTGTATAGCCCTGACTGTAGAGCGGATTAATGGCATTGGAAAATGCGAGGCTCTGCTGACCAGCAAGATTCGCTGCCGCAATGCCTGCCCGGTCCCCACCAAACGCACCTTGTGAAATTGCATTGCCGGTCTGGCCCGACATCTGGGCCTGCTGCTGCTGATTAAGCAACTGCGCGGTCGGATTAACCACCGACTGAATATATGGGTTCATGTACTGCCCAATCTGGGCATTATTCACGGCGCCAACATTCGTCGGGGATGCCGCTCCGGTATAGGCCGTGGCAGCATTAAAATAGCCCTGCCCCTGATTGGCAGCAGCGTTCGTACTAGCAATGCCGGCCTGCTGCTGCTGATTTATCGGCGCGACGAAAGCATTTGGATCAGTGCTGTACTGCTGGAACGGCGTCTGAGCGACGTTCTGTGCGGTCTGGTTCACGCTATTGTAGCGAGCCAGAACTTCCGGCGGAATCGTTACGCCTTGGGTGGAGGTAGATGTTTTGCCGCCGCCGCTCATCGCGCCTCATCCTTCCACGCACCCGTCTTGGTGCCGTAAACCCAGTAGGCCCCCTGCTCCGGACCAAAATGCCGCTGATAGAGGGCCACCTTGCCCTTCGCGCGATCCGAAGTGATAATTCCGATCACGAGTGGCATTCCGAGGCCTCTAGCCGCCGCTTTGGCAAAATCGCAGAGCATGTTTGCCCGGCCAATTTTGGCTCCACGATGTTCGGGATCCACAAAGACCGCGCGCTCGACGAGCGTCATGTCTTCGCTATACCACAAAGCCTCAGTCCGCAGCAAAATAGCGGCCTCTAACTTTCCGCCAACCGGGCCAATTACGCCAACGATGCCGTGGTCTCTATTTAGACCGGCCCAAATCTCGTTCAATAATTTTGCGGGGCTCGGCCTAGTCAGTCCATTTTCTTCACACGCTGCCAGTGCAAGTTGCATCATTCCATCGACGTCTTCAGGGATGCCGGTGCGGACCTTGATATCAGACATTCTAAACCCTCTCCTTAGTCTCTTTACATCCCGGCAAAATATGATATTGATTACGCATGAACAAAATCTCCCACGAAACCCTCACCGAAATCCTTAACTATGATCCCGATACGGGGTTTTTTCATTGGGCTAAACCTAGGCCAAAAATTCGTGTCGGACAGCGCGCGGGTTGTCTTCATCACAAAGGATATATTAACATTGAAATTCATGGAAAGCATTACGCTGCCCATCGCCTCGCGTGGTTTTACATGAACAGAAAATGGCCTTTGGATCAGATTGATCACATAAATGTAAATAGATCCGACAACCGTATATGCAACCTTAGAGAAGCGACAAATAGTCAAAATAGGGCGAATAGTCGATCTGCAAATAGAACTGGATTTAAAGGTGTTTCTTATAAAAATTGGCTTAAAGATAATCCTTACGAGGCCAAAATAACTTTTAATAAAAAATATATATATCTCGGTTGTTTCGCTACCGCTGAAAAAGCGCACGAAGCTTACGTTGAGGCCGCTATTCGTTTTCAAGGCGAATATCATCGGCCCTAATCCTTCTTCGGCGGAGGGAGTTTGCTAAGCGTTTTGATCGTCTTGGCACGATACGATTTAACGAAATCATCCAATTCTCGGTGTCCTTTTTCCATATCACCGTCGCCAATCCACGCAACTTCATGGGGCGCAACGACATATTCTCCGCCAGCGACGACGCAAGGGACACCCGGAACTTCTCCGCCGTCGGCTTTATGGGGCATTGCCGATCCGTACGGTCCACTGGCCTGCCCATAGGGCGCGCTCGATCCACCGTAGGGTGCTCCGGAAAACATGCGTTTGATTTGCCGGAAACCCGACATCGTATTGCCCTCGCCCATGGCGGATACAATGTCGGCGGGGATAACGTAGGAACCGCTGGGCACATGCACGGGCAAGTGATCGGTACGTCCGGCCACGGCACTATGAATGGGGCCGATGTGGAGCTTCCCGCTCTTTGGGGGCTTTGGCGTCTTGATCGGAAACGGCCCGCCCTCGGCGCGGGACTGGCGCGCGGTGTTCAATGCGGCGGCGATAGCCTGAGCCTTGGGATGACCCGAAGAAATCATTTCGGAAATGTTAGAAGAAATGGTTTTCGGGGAGCTTCCGGGCGTCAAGGGCATGGCGACACTCTGTCTTCCTCAGGAGTAGGAAATAGTTATTGTCTGCCCGCTTCCCGGAGCAACGACAATACCATTGTTATAAGGAATGTTCCAATTGAACATTCCAACCGTGGCCGGAATTACACCAATTGGATTGGTCGTGGCAGCGGATGTAGTCGCATCGTAAATTTTGCCAGCCGTTGAACTTGTCGCAACGACACTGACGTTTACGATTCTCCCCTGACCCGTATTGACGACAGTCGCGGCAGTAATGCCGTTTTTTATCAGCGTACCGTTAACGTTAAGGTATGTCTGCGCGACACCATTAATCGCCGTAACGATATTTTTTGCGGATGTAAGGAGATCAGTGATCGATGCTGACATTAGAATTTGCCATCGGGTGAGTAGCGATAACGATTTCCGCCGATGCGCCACCAAGAACCAATGTCGCTACTACTGACAC
>Ga0208251_1000450_pt1 | contig 11335 bp, 14 predicted proteins | sample CryBogCBE15Jun09_FD_184560 | JGI IMG/M metagenome (GOLD analysis project Ga0208251, IMG submission 184560) | Freshwater microbial communities from Crystal Bog, Wisconsin, USA - CBE15Jun09 (SPAdes) (version 2) | ecosystem: Environmental > Aquatic > Freshwater > Lake | place: Crystal Bog...
AGAACTGGGGCGACTAGATAGTCGGGGCACGTCTGCGTGAACAGACACCGAGGACGTTGGCACTCAGGGTCTTGAAAGTGATCAAAGTCCTGACAGGTATATCGATACCGGTCAGAGCAACCACTAAGTGCGATGATGATGAGCAGGCTTGGCAGCAGCTTTCGCATCTTGCACCTCTTGGAAGACGAAATACCCAAACACGGCTACAGCAACCAACAAAACAACCACCGCAATTGCGGTCATCAACTCTTCGAATTCTGCTTTTTTGGCCTTGGCTCGGTCTTCAGCAGCTTTCTCGGCAAACTTGTCAGCTTTGTCCATGCTGGCTGCACGGCTTTTAATGTTGTTCCAAACATCTACTTTTCCTGCTTGCATGAACAGAATTTGCAATTCAGCTTCAAACTGTTTGGATTGCTCCAGCGCCATTTCAAGTTGAATGGCTGTGCCCATGTTAGAGGCATTGCCAGAATCTTTAGCTTCTTTAATTGCTTGAACACCGTTGTTCTTGGCGTCGAAATACTTGCCCAACACAGGCCCAAGCGAGCCGACATCGTCGACCGTCTGACTCATCTTCTTGACGAGTTTTACGGCCGACTGTATCGCTGCGAGGGCTGAGATGGGATCAATCATGTCACACTCCTATGAGATGCTTCAGCAATTGTTCCAGATATTTAGGGCCAAACAATGACACCGCAATTAAGCAGTACAAGATGTACTCAATGCGCTGCATGCGCTTTGAGCCTTCGTCAAAACGCTTTTGGATGCCAGCATAGCGCTCCGCACAAACAGCCTCATGAACACTGAGTTGTTTGTCCGTCTTTGTGGCGAGTTCGTGCGTAGCTTCCATCACCAAACCCCAGTTAAACTGGATCGGTCACCACCGCTGTCCCATCAGCCACAGGAGCGGCAGGAACAGGATCAGCCGCAGGAGCGGGTGCGACAGGGGCCGATACAGCAGCAGCATCAGCGACAGGGGCAGCAGCATTGGCAGCGACTGGCGCAGTAGCTGGAGCATCAACGACGGGGGCGGCAACTGGTTCAGGAGCCACCACAGGAGTTGAAGTTCCTGCATCGGCTACAGGAGGTTGGGGAGGAGCCACCACAGCAGGCTTGGGCTGCATGGTTTCGTACTTCTCAAGCAAAAAGTCCAAGAAACGATGGATTTCATTACTGGCTTGGCTCTCAAAGTCTTTGACGTGTTTGCGAATGTCGTGCAGAAATTGCATGGGTTTCTCCTAAAGGTTATGCCTCAGCGGGCTTGGGGGTCACATCAGTCACTGGAGCAGCAGCGGCTGTTTCGGCCAACGATTGCTTCAGCATGTTCAAAAACGAATCACGGCCAACTTGCAATTGGTCGAGGTTGAACTTGGCAGAGTTGACCTTGCGCTCCAGATCAGCAACGTGTTCAGTCATCACTTTTTGCTGGTCGGTGAAGGTGTCATAGTCATACTCAACGCCGTCGATAACGATTTGGGGTTTTGTGTTCTTGGTCATGGTTAAATTCCTTCGTTTGCAAATTCTAAATGGTTGGTTTTTCGAAATGTAGATGCCGCTAACTTGGCTTCGTCAATTGTTAGAAAACGACCAACAAATTCTTGTTTACCGTTGTTCCAAATTTGAACGCGCCATTTGCCTTTGTCCTTTTCCCAATACACGCCTTTCACACCGGATGTATTGTTTGAAGGCATACGGCTATTCCTCATGTTTTGAGAATGTGTTGCAGCCCTTAAATTTTCGATCCTGTTGTCGGTGATGTCACCATTGATATGATCAATCAATGGCGTATGGGGCAGGTTGTGCCATGCCCATATCAACCGATGTTCAAGATATGGTATCCCATCAATTTTGAAGACGTTGTAACCATTGCTGTTTTTATGCGGTCTGGCGCCCTTTTTTGCACGGCCTTTGTTGACCGCCCAAACCAAGCCGCCGTCGACGTAATTAAACATCTCGCGCACAAGTTCCGAGTCTATGAGTTTTGCTTGTGTCTTACTCATTAACATCTTTCCTTTTAAATTGCCACCAAGATCGGGTGGTGGCTTCCCGTTAAATTAAGCAGTTACCCAAGGCAAGGCTTCAGTCACGGGGCTGACAGGGGGGTTCGCTAATGAGTTCAATTGACCCTGCACATTCGCCTCAAAGTTGGCAATGCCTTGTGCGCCCAGAGACTCTTGCACCCAGCCAATGACTTGGGCTTGGGTCAGGCTTGCATAGGGTTCAAAGCCAGCTTGTGCGTCAGTAACGGGGTACTGGGTGTTGCCACCGATAGATGCGGTGTGGACTGAATCATTGCCGGTAAGCAGCCAGTTGACGTTCACAACGTAGCCAGCGTTTGTGCCGCTAGGCCATTGTTGCATGGAGGTGATTGACCAAGTATATGAGGTTGACATGAGATTTCCTTTCGGGGGTTAAGCAATGTTTGCCGCTTTGAGGCGGGCACGGAGGGATTGAATTTCAGCCCACATAACGGGAATTAGAGCAGACGCATCCATTTGTTGATAAACAGGATTTCCGGCTTTATCCACGGCATCTTTTTCGCCAGTATGTGCGTAATCTGGTGTTTCGTGAGCAATGAACATCGGGCGTTCTTGTGTAGCGCCTTTCATTTTGCCCATGTATACCGGAACAGAATCAATCAATGTTCCGCTATTTTCAACAGGGCCATAAATGTCTTTTGCTCGATAGTCAGAAGTTACGTTATAAGCAACAAGTCCAGCACCTCTGTTATAAGTGATTGAGCCACGTCTTGTTGGTGATGTGTCAGTATAAAAACCTATAAATTGATTGTCGCCCGATGCCGCTCTATTCCAAATCCCTACGGCGTCTGTTGTCGCGCCTCCACCAGTACTAAATTCTGCCGCTGGTACAGTAGGTTGATAGACTTGAAGACGACTTGCGCTGTTTTCAAACGCTATTGGGCCACCCAACAGAAAACTACCAACATCATTAAACACACCCCGTGGATTCCCATCCCCATCAGACAGAACAATGTAGTTGGATAATGTGCGGATGTCTAGGCCACCTGAGTTTCCTTGATATCCACCAATAATTGTGTTTTTGGAGCCAGTTGTAATGACTTGACCAGAATACGCACCAATGAAAGTGTTTAATGTACCAGTAGTAAGTGCGTAACCAGAACGATAGCCTAAAAATGCAGACCCACCGCCTGTTGTTACAGAGTATCCTGACAGTCCACCTATATAAACACTTACATCAGCCGTCGTATTGCTATACGCAGCTTGATAACCTACAGCAGTGTTGTTATTGGCTGTGGTGTTGCTATACCCAGCCTGATAGCCTACAGCAGTGTTGTTAGAGGCTGTGGTGTTGTTGTAAAGAGCTTGAGAGCCTAGTCCTACGTTATAAGAACCAGAAGTATTACTAAACCCCGGCCCAGCATTTGTGCCAGTAACGCCGCTTCCCACAAACACGTTATAAGAACCAGAGGTTAGTTGTGCACCTGTATTTGAACCAACCAACACGTTGGCAGCGCCTGTATTTCCGGTACCACCGCCAGCAGATGAACCAACCGCTACGTTATCGCCGCCAGTTGCGTATTTCAAAGCTCCTGAGCCAACAGCAACAATTTGACCGCTAGTCGTATTGCTATACCCAGCTTGATAACCAACAGCAGTATTGTTAGAGGCTGTGGTGTTGGAGTAGAGGGCTTGTTGACCAACAGCAGAATTATAGCTTCCTGTAGTCGTGTTTTGCAATGATTGCGAACCAATACCCGTATTGTTATTGCCGCCCGTTACGCCAACTAAAGCTTGTTTGCCAATGCCTGTATTGTCTGTTCCAGAAGTTAAATTATACAAAGCGTATAAACCAAAAGCAGAATTACTTGTTCCAGTTGCACTTGAATTTATAGCTTGATAACCAACAGCAGTATTGCTCGCAATACTACCGCCCCCTTGACCCACAGTCAGTCCGTGGATAGAGGCGTCATTGGCAAGGGTTAACGATGTACCGTTGAAGGTCATGTTGGCCGAGCCAGCCAAGTTACCCGAACTGTTATACTGAACCTGAGTGTTCGAGCCGCCAGCAATACCTGCACCGCCAGCACCAGCCAACACCTTGATCGCTGAACCAGTGTTGTAGTACAGCTTACCGTCAGCATAGTTAATCGCCAACTCACCCACAGCCAAGTTGCCCGTGGTGGGGACGTTGCTGGCAGTGCCAGAGTTGAACAGGATGATTGGGGTGTAGCCTGATGCTGCCATGGTTTTTCCTTAGAAAGTGCCGCCGTTGATACCCGCTGTCAGGGTATTATTGGTGTAATTGTATGTCAGGGATGAGTTTGTGTTAACCGGCTGATTTCCTGTTGCCGATGCGCTGAAATGCAAGTAATTCGTGGCTCCTGAGCCAGCAGTTAGCGCCACGTTCGTTGCATTTGTTGCGGTTCCTGCGGTCGCCGCGTTCAAGTTCGCCACTTGAGTCGTGCTTGCCACCACAAACGGTGCGGTTCCTGTTGCAACAGTCGAGGTCAACTGCCCCGACATATTCAATGTCGTCACGCCTTGGATGTAGCTGCTGGCCAAGTTCAACCCAGCAGTGCCCCATGTGATAAAGCCAGTTGCGCTGTTGCCGGGAGGCAAGATATAGCCCGCCCAGTTGCCAGTTGCAGCACTGTTTGACAGCGAATAAATCCAACCAGCACCACCGGGAACAGCAGTCGCCAACGTGTTGCCTGCACTGTCTTGAACAGTCACGTTGGCAGATGAGTCATTGTCAACGATGTAGCCCAAACCAGCCGGGACGGTAGTCTCATCAGGGAACTTGAGGGTCTGAGTCGTTGTGCCGCTGAAGTGCTGATACCGAGTCGATGCGGCCGTCAGCGTGGTTGTTCCTGCTGCGGTGACCGTGTTCGTGTAGCCGGGAGCCTCATTGTTGTAAATGATGTTGGCATTTGCATCACGCAGCACCACAGAGTTGGCACCGCTTGACGATGTCACGCCAGTACCACCGTTGGCCACTGCCAGCGTACCAGCCACAGTAATCGCACCCGAGGTCGCAGTCGATGGAGTCAATCCGGTTGTGCCAAAACTGAGTGTGGTCACGCCAATGCTCGACAGATTCGACCATGTAGGTGCGCCAGTACCACCAGAGGTCAGCACTTGGCCGCTTGTGCCAGCCGCAGAGATGGCTGTGGCCGATGCGGTGGAGTAATGAATACCACCAGCCACTGCGGTCAGATTAGCATTCGTGCCGCCACTGGCCAAGGCCAAAGTGCCTCCCAGAGTGATTGCGCCAGCCGTAGCAATCGACGGTGTCAAGCCAGTTGTACCAGCGCTGAATGTCGACACAAAGTTGCCAGACAAAGCACTTGTCGGGATCGTTGTAGAGGCCGTTACAGCGCTTGTGCCGTTGGCATACATGTAACCAGTCAAACCGGTCACGATAAGGCTGCTGAAGGCCTCCGCAGAGCCTCCCAGAACCTTTTCCCAAGCACTGGTGGTTCCGTTGAAGATCGCCCAATCACCCACCGACCACAGCGAGATGCCGTTCAATGTCGTTGTACCGGCAGTCGACACGATGTAGTAGTTGTTGTTCGTGCCCACGCTCGATGTCAGTGTCGGCGTGTTGGTTGAGGCGTTCCATGTGCCTTGGTAAGCAGGTGAATTCAACGCATTGGTGCTAATTGAGGTAATTTGCCCTTGTGCATTGACCGTCAAAGTCGGGATTGACGTTGCAGAACCATACGTTCCTGCGCTCACACCAGTACTGGAAATAGCAATCGTGACTGGCGTCGAGCCGTTAAACGATGTTCCAGACAATCCAGTGCCAATCGTCAAAGTCGATGTGGTGCTGGCCGTAACAGTTGTTGAACCGCCAAGGCTGACTGTGTTGCCGTTGATGGTAATTGAACTGTTTTGTAGACCGCTGTTTTGGATTGCAGAGTTGATTGCCGAGGCAGGAATGCTAATCGTTGCATTTGCCGCGGTTGTCAGTTGACCTTGGGCGTTCACCGTAAAAGTCGGAACAACAGAAGCTGAACCGTACGATCCGGCCGTCACAGCCGTATTGGCAAGCGCAATCGTTACTGGAGTTGAACCATTGAACGATCCGCCAGACAAACCGGTGCTGATTGTCAATAGGCTTGTAGTAGCGGCGCTAATGGTAGTTGACCCACCCAAGCTGACCAAGTTTCCGTTGATTGTGATCGAACTGTTGGCCAACTGAGCATTCGTGACCGTGCCAGACAATGCCGTAGTAGGAACGGTGGTCGACGCAGTCATCACGCCAGTGCCGTTGCCATAAACGTATCCAGTTAAACTGGATGCGCCAGTTCCGCCGCTACCTGCACTTAGGGTTCCGCCGAGGACAATACCGCCCGCGGTGGGTGTTGCAGGGGTCAGGCCGGTCGTTCCACCGCTGAATGTCGTAACACCTGAGCCAGACACCACAGCGCCCCATCCAGAAGCCGTATAAGCCTCCAAGCTGGCGATGTCGGTGTTATATCGGAAGGCGCCGTAAGCAGGTGAGCCGCGTTGCGATGTCGTGCCCGAGGGCAGTTGAACGAATGAATTACCCGGCAAGGTGGGGTTTGATGCCAATCCAACCGTAGGAGAACCGCCTGAAGCGTTGCCGTTGGTCACGGCAATCTGGCTGGATGTGCCTTGAAGCGTAAACACGCCCACGGATGTGCCGTTGATCGACAGAATGCCTGTGCCGGACGTGCTGGCAAAATTTTGTAAGGTGGCGTTCAAACCAACTGTAGGGTTTCCAGCCGTGCCATCGGCGTTGGCAATAGTCAAGCCTGTGCCGACCGCAATTGCGGTGTTGCTGACCGTTGTAGGGCCGGTCTTGACGATCAATCCGTTGGATGCGCCGTCCAAAGACTGAGCAGCGCCAGTCAGATTGATTTGCAAAGTGCTGCCTGCGCCACCGTCAGACAAAGACAAACCAGAACCAGTTGTCAAATACCGTGCTTGAGTGAGGCCAGACGTACCGCCAACAGTCAAAAATGGATAGTTCAACGCACCGGCGCCAGAAATAGCACCGGTGGTGGTTTGTACTGTCACCCCATTTTGAACAATTGGGACAGACTCAGTGCCTTGTAGTGCCTGCGCCTGTGGGAGTTCGGTGATCGAAACTTGTGCCATATCAGGGTTGCAATCCAATAATTTGTTGATTCCCGTCCTGTGATGGCGTCTGACCGCTTTGCTCAGTGCTCAAGACTTCACCGCCGTATGGCACAGTCACGATGTCATTCGGATCAACCGCCACACTAACGTCTGGACGTGGGTATTGTAGGGTGATCCGCTCAGTTTTCCTAGCGGGAAGACGGTATGGGTCTTTCTCATCCGCACACCCTTGTTGGCACACTTTGAGGCCACTAAAATTTGGATCAGGCATTGCTTCAATGATGGGTCTTTTCATTTTGCAACGATCACAAATAAAAATGGCAATAGACGCATTGCCAGTCGTATCAAGAAATCTTGGCATGATAGGCGTCCTCTATCTTGATCATTTGACCGGCGTCAATCCATCTACGCACTGTAGTTCTGTACAAGCCGAGAAATTTTGCCAAGGCAGAAATGCTTTCAAAATTTTGTTCGCACACAACAATCTTGCGTGATTTATAAAATTTGGCTTTTGCCATTTTTGCTTTTGATTCTTCTGTACGCTTTTTGCCAATAGTGGCTGCTCGTCGTTTTTGAATCATGGCTGGGTCGTTGGCCATTTGTATGCAACGCTCAACAGAACCATTGTTTAAAGATTTTTGACGCAGCACCGTTTTGGTGGCATCAGAATGCCTCAAACCATGAACGCCTTGTCCACCAGATGTAATGTTTACCAATGGCGCTTTGATAGATCGAAAGCAATCAATTAAAAACCGCTCGTGATCTAACGCTTCAGCTTCAGTTTCCCAACGACCAAGAATTTCAGTTTTGAAACCACCACACTCCGCCACTACATCGTGCCACTGTTTATTTCTGTTTTTGGTTGTGGATGCACGGAATTCAGACCCTTTTCCAATGTAAAACACTTCATTGTTGGGTTTGTAATGCGCATATGTGAGGTACTGCATTCTTACCTCGTGTAGACGCTAATGTTCGGGGCGAAGTAGATCGGCGATCTGTCGCGGTTCTCATTTTCCATCATGATGAACAGCTTCTCAGCCTGTGTCTCAAGATATTGAATACGAGGCACATCCACACCGGGCAAAATCATCGACATTTGGTGCGCCAACATGGCTTGAATGGCCATTTGGGCGTACTGAGGAATCTCAATCTGGCCAGACAAATCACCCACATCCATGATCTGGCGTGAATACCACACCACCATCTGCTCAAATGGGTCACTTGGCGTTGGCCACAGCGTGATCTTGGCTTGCGGGATCGTGCGGTTCAGCCAGAACTGGTACGGCTGGTTGGCCGTGAAGTTCTTGTTGGGCAAGTTCGTGTAATCATCACGGTTCAAACGTGCCATCGTGATTTCTGTGGAGTTGTTGCCCACAAAAAACTCAGCCACGCTCAAAGTATTGCCACCAGTTTCACGCATACGGTAATACTGGCATGTCACGCCGGGGTCAATGTCGTACCATAGCCACTGGCCGCTGACCCATGTGGTCACGCCAGTGTCTTCCAGCAGATTCCATGTGGCGCCGTCATTCGACCATTCCAAATAAATGTGGAACTGGCCAGAAGTGGCAGGCAAGATACCAATCGAACCCGCATAAATGGGGTTGTTGCTACCATAGTTGATGCCAATGTAGCCGTTCGGCGATGTCTGGGTGTCGGCAGTCAGCACATTGTTGTCAAACGCAAGGCCAACAACACCGGATGAGCCGAAGTATCCGCCGTATTGGGCAGGCGTAGGACGGCTTAAACGGCGATACAGCGCGTTTAAAACGTCATTACCACCCACAGGTAGCAGATACTCAAATTGATCAGCGTTGAAGCCGTAAACCTTCTTGTCAATGGCCCAATAGTTAATGCCTTGATTGATCAAGTTGCTCAGAACGTAGTACAAAGCCTGTTTAGAGGCCTGAATTTGCTCGACAGTCAACTCTTCGGCCAATTTGCCCGACATCCGGGCGCCTTGGTCGATCATTTGTTGGGTCGTAACGACCGTTTGTCCTACTGTTCCGCTGTAAGCCATTGGTTACCTCACCAGTCTTTGTGCTTGTGGCTCTTCTCAACGGTGCTGATCTTGCAGTGCTTCAAGTCAATCTTGCCGCCTTGCTTGTATCCACCAGCCTTGGCTGCGCTGATACGAGCGCCCAGCTTGTTCATTTCTGGTTCAATGTCACGAGCCTTGCGCTCATAGTCAGACAAATTTTGCTCACGGTCGGCGTAACGATAATTCTTACCGCCTTCGTAAGTTTTGGTCATCTCTGCATGACGCTTTTCAAGGTTGGGCAGGTCAGCCGCATCTTTCTTGGCGCGTTCTTTGGCCTCAACAGCCTCTTGTTGACGGCGCTTTTCCTGACGCTCCTCTGACTGTTCACGAGTCATGGGGTCGGTAATTGAAATGCGGCGGCCGGGATTCTTGGCGTTATGCGCCTCAGCCACGGCCTTGATCATTGACTTCAGATCGGACATGTTTGTTCCTTTACCAGCCGGGGCATTTCCAGCGTTTCAGCGATGCTTTTGCACGTTCGGCATCGCCTTTTGAGTGTTCTACAACACCGCTCATTCTGGCACAAAACGAGTCTTTTCGGGAGCCGCCTTGAGGCTGTGGAGCCTTTAAATGCGACCCAGTTTCACGGTTGTACTTGGCACGACCTTTTTCGGTCAGGCCAGCACCCTTGGAAACAGGCAACTTCTCACCGCGGCCAACAGCCAACGACACACCGCCTTCTTTCTTTTTGACGGTCTTCGCCGACTCTTTGAACGCAGCAGCCGTGGGCGCACCCTTAGAGCCGGGTTTACGCATCTTCTCACCAGAACCGTGAGCGATGCGCTCCTGCTTTGCGTGGATGTTGGCGTAAAGCCCCGGCTTGGCCATTACCAGCCACCTTTGCACATGGGATTTTCGTGGCAGGTCGAAACCTTGCCGCCATGCGCTTTGTGAGCGTGACGCTTTTCGCTGTAGGCGATGGCCACGGCTTGCTTAACAGGCTTACCAGCGTGAATCTCAGCCTTGATGTTGTGCTCAAAAGCTTTCTTGGATTTGGACTTGATCAAGGGCATGATTAACCTCCGGGTACGGTTAGGGTGTTATTGTTTTGGATCAGTTTGCCGGTCACGATAACACCAGCAGCAATTGTTCCCGTGTTAGTAACAAGTTGCCATTGAATGTCCGTTTTTTCGGCATACGCAAATGGGTCAGATGCTCGATTTGCTGTGTAAATTGACACAAACGGTTGTTGCAAAACAGTCAACTTGACGCCAGTTGTGTTGTTAATAGCTTGCACCTTGTAAGTCACAATTGTGCTGCCTGTATAGCTATTTGAAGTATTGACTTCAGCCAAGTCCAAATAGAACGTGTAGCCAGCAGGTACGGTGTAAATAGTGCTTTGTGACTTGGCAATACCAATGTTAATTTGCGCAACTATGTTGGAAGATTGCTTGAGTGTGATAGTACCAACATTGGTTGATTGGCCAGTGCCGGGAGATACCATCAACAAGCTATTAACGCGGAAATAACTGTTGACCGTCGTCACGCCAGTCACGCCATTCATCGCCAAGGTTTCAGACAATGGGTTGAAATTAGCATCCAAACCGCTGATTAAAATTTTGGCGCTTGTATCATCAGATGCAGATGTACTCACCAGCGTCAAAGTTGATGCTGATGTGATGTATGTGTAAGTAGTCGCATTTTCCCAAATTGGGATTGAAGTTGATGTCACCGATGGTTGGTAACCAAACAAACTGACGACAGTGTGACCTGAAATTTGCCCACGAGCAACTTGAAGGTCAAACGGCTCATAAGCCCCTGCACGAGTTACTGATGCAACGATTCCATTACTCATGATAATTCCTCAAAGAAGCAGGGGCCGAAGCCCCCGCTGTTTACTTAGCGCGTCCGCCGCGTTTACGTTGTGGGACTGATTTCTCAATCTCAGCAACGGTTCTGGGGTTAACAAAACCACGACCGGCTCCGGCATCTTTGCCGTAACCCATCAATGATCTTGCACCTTCATACAAGCGACTAGGAATGCTACGGATGGCTCGTGCCGTGTCCATATCGTCCTGATCGGGGCGCATAGCGGCGTCATAGGCGCCCTTAGAGGCGTCTACAAGGTCACCATCGGCAAAGTGATGCACCTTGCCACCCTTTTTGAAAGTACCAGATTGCAGGCTGTTGGCTACGGGGCGGCTAACGAAGTGACGAGGCATTTTTTCTGCCTTGCCTTGATCGTTAACATTCCCCCCCGTAGCGT
>Ga0208251_1000455_pt1 | contig 11311 bp, 10 predicted proteins | sample CryBogCBE15Jun09_FD_184560 | JGI IMG/M metagenome (GOLD analysis project Ga0208251, IMG submission 184560) | Freshwater microbial communities from Crystal Bog, Wisconsin, USA - CBE15Jun09 (SPAdes) (version 2) | ecosystem: Environmental > Aquatic > Freshwater > Lake | place: Crystal Bog...
GCATCAGTTTGTGCAAATTCTTTTTGCTGTGCAGGAGTGGCTTTAGAGTAGTCATTACCGTACTTTTCTCTACGCAATTCTTGTAAAGGTAATAGATCACTTAGCTTAAACGCAGTACCTATATCGCCAAAAGATTTAAGTCCTTTAGCAACAGAACCTACAGCAGTGCTTGGTTGTTCAGCCAGATTAGCACCTGGCATAATTGCATCAATAGGGCTAAAAATAGATTTTTGTAATACGTCAGCAACTTTGGTCGATGGTGGCTCAGTCCCAACTGTTGGTTGGGGGGCGTTAGGCATAATTTGAGTTTTAATGACATTTGATATCTCGTCAGAAGACATCGTGTCAGGAAAATCAACTACGCCAACATACGGTATGTTGACTGATGGCATAAATTTTAACTTGGTTGTGCTGCTACTAATGCACCCTTACCGCCATTTGCAGTGGGATCCCACCGCATTTGACCTACTGGTGCTGATGGCATTGCTGGGTTAACTTTTGCTTCTGGTGCTGCTGGTGGTACATTTGCTACAGGTGCTGCTGGTGCTACTGGTGCTTGTAAGTTAATCAAATTACGAGTGACTTCAGGCATTGAGTTATAAACTTGTTCACGAGCTTGTTGCCATAATTGTTCTGGATGCAACTGGAATGTCAGTGCGTTTTTCTCTTGTGTTGCTAAATCTTTAAATACTCGTTCTACGTTTGTTTGATAAGCAGTAGAAGCAGTATTAATAAGGGCAGCTTGTTTAGCATCCAAACCAGCCTGACGGGTTGCAGCTGCTTGAGCCAGACCAATTTTCTTAGCCTGTTCTGTGCCATATACGTTAGCCAATACGCCAGTAAGCTGATCTCTGCGTTGCTGGTCAGCTTTGGTAGCTTCAATAGTGCCTTGTTGTAAGGTTTTCTTAGCAGCATTGATATCTTTAAGATTGCTGGTCATTCCTTGAACAGCACCTAAACCTGATACGCCAACGTCTTGTAATGTTTTATTGAGTAATGAACCGCCTCTACCACCTTGTGAGTTCATTAATCCTAGACCAAAGCGTGTTGCTAATTCAGGGATTAACATGGCTTTTTGCTGTGCAATATCTTCTTGGGATGTTTTAGCCAATGGTTTATAGGCTTCAGATACAGAACCTTTGCCTGATTGTTCTTCAGCCAAACGAGGAGCAAGAATAGATGCCCAGTCTAATTCACCAGATTTGGTTCGTGGAATAGCTGGGTCTTTGACTTCTCCTTCATCAGCAAACGCAATAATGCCACCACCAGCCATCTGAGTCATTTGTGGGGGAGTCGCAATAGATGCTACGCCTGAACGATCTTGTGGTGCTTGTGCCATCTGTTGTGCAGGTGGCATACCTTGCTGAATCATTTGACCAGCTTGTGGGTTATTGTGTATATAACCATGTAATTGCTCCAATCCTTGAGCGTTCATCTTTGCCATTGGGCTAGAAGTAGGATTCTGTTGAACCTGACCTAATTGTTGGTCGCTCATCATGTTCATAGGCACAGCACCGCCTACAGCCATCTTTTTGCTTTCCATCAAGCCACCACGTTTGTGTCCAGCAGCGTTAACTAATGAAGAAGCACCTAATCCAGCAATACCTAGACCACTTAATTGGGAAGCAGTACTTGGAGCAGCCTGATACATCGAGGTAGAGGACTGTTGCATAGGCAAACCACGGAGCATCGCATTGAGCTGACCCAATTGCATATAAGGGTATTGTTGTGCCGTAGCGTAATTCTGAACCGCTTGGTTAATGATGTTTTGTTGATTTTGCTGTTCTGTAGCACCTTGTTGTGCTTGAGTGCTAATAATGCCCTGTTGTGCAGCCAATTGTTGAGTGCCAATATTTGCCAAGTTAGAAGCTTGTGTGCCAGCTTGCGCATATCCAGCTTGTTGAGCACCAACTCCAGAAAGACCTGCTTGTGCTCCAGCAATACCTAGATTAGCACCTTGATTTGCACCTTGTAGTCCAAGACCAATACCTTGCATTGCCTGAGAGCCAGCCTGACCAGCGCCTTGTAAACCAGCTTGAGCGCCTTGTATTCCTAAAGAACCAGCCTGTTGCGCTCCAGATAAAGCTTGTTGATTTCCTGCTAAAGCTTGTGTTGCAGCTTGATTAGAACCTTGAAGTCCTAACCCAATACCTTGCATAGCTTGTGAACCTGCTTGACCAGCACCTTGTAATCCTGTGTTGTAACCTTGCAGGGCTTGTGCATTACCAGACAAAGCAGCTTGATTAGCAGCGTTCATCTGAGCTTGGGCATTGTTAAATGCTGTGTTGTAACCCTGACCAATAATTTGATTATTAGCCAACATTTGATTTTGTTGATTTAAACTTTGTTGCAAAGCATTTCTTGATCCGCCAAAAGCACCAGCACCAGTAGCTTGCCCAGCCATTTGTGTACCAGCAATGCCATACTGTTGATTAGCTAATTGTAATTGTGGGGCTAAAGATTGTTGCAAATATGGGTTCATATAAGCGCCCACTGCATTAGGATTTGTGGACATTTGTCCTAATGACTGACCAATATTTGCGCCTTGCTGACCTTGGTTAGCAGCCAAACCACCATACATAGATGATTGTCCAGCAGCGTTCATGCCAGCATTAGTACCCATGCCACCATACATATTGGATACATTAGATGCTTGCTGACCAATTTGTGATCCTTGTTGACCATAAATATTAGACAAACCAGCTGCTTGTTGCCCTGCTTGTAAGCCTTGCTGACCATACATATTAGATAAACCAGCAGATTGCATACCAGCATTTACGCCTTGACCGCCATACATATTGGATACCTGAGATCCTTGTTGACCAGCCATGTTGCCCATCCTGCCATACATTCCAGCCTGTCCTGTAGTACCTAATACTCCCATACCAGCAGTACCAGCTAAATTTGTAGCTGTATTGTATTGTCCAGGTGTTTGTAAATTAGCAGTTGAAGATTGGGCTTGCTGTTGTAATGGACTAAAGCCAGCTACATAATCAGAAGGATTGGTGCTGTAAGGTGTATATGGATTGAACCCAGTCATATCTGGGGTATAAATCTGAGCCTGTGCAGCATTAAGCATATTGCTGACATATGGCTGTGCATAGTCAGGAATATTGGTATTGGTTACGGTTGTATTGGTCGGACCACCTCCACCAGAGCTAGGAGAGCTGGTCTGTGGGTTGCCTAAAGGCAATAATTTTTGTTTCCATCTTAAAAAACTCATAACCTATCCTAACATTTTAGAAAATGTTTTATCCGTATGTTTGTATCCTAAATATTCAAATAACCTCGAATTGTCTAAATGAACCTTAGTACTCAAAATAATTCTATTTACACCACGCTCTTTTAATACTTGTTCTGCGTATTGAAAAAGCCTAATTCCTACTCTTCCTTTACGATATTCTTTTTTCACAAAATATATATCTTCAAATGCTGTCATACAAGACTTATAGTGAAAATGCGGATGAACAGTAAAAATAATGTATCCAATCAATTCATCATCTGCTCTACAAGTAATTGTTCTTAAAACTCCATTGTTTGCCAGTCTTTTATATGCATCATAGTCTGGCTCTAATTCATATTCTTTTGTTACACTTAATTCCTCATAGTGTAGAGGCAAAATTTTTTCAAGTTCTGGTAAAAATTTAAACGCATCTACGTCTTCATAAATTAATGTTGTCATGCTGGTAAGTATTTATATGCTTTCGTATCGGCTGCAATGTCTTTGGCTTTTTTTCTTGCGTGTTTAATTCTGTCCATCATGGCATACAGGCGTTTTGCACCTGCATCGGTACTACCATTACCTAACTCTGAAACAATTCTAGCTGGAATAACAAACTCACCATCAGCTAGTCGTGCTGGTTGTTTACCGCCAATCGTAGCTGGGATGCCATCGCTTACGCCATCTCCAGGACCTTTTAGCAAACGACCACCATCAGAATAGGATCCTAAATGACCGTTTTGAAGACCGCCATTTGCATGGTTATGTTTAAAGTCTTTTGGTAATCCACCAGAAGCACCGCCACCGCCACCGCCACCAGAATCATATCCAGAAGATTGAGCAGCTTGTGCAGCTTGAGCAGCAGCTTGAGCAGCTAAATCAGCTTGATGTTGGTTATAAGCTGGAGAACCTACCATTTGCAAGGGATCAATTTTATAACCCTGTGCTGGGATAGAAGCTGGTCTAGTTGGCACTGGGATACCAGAAGAAGCCTGTGGCTGATATTGTTGTTGTGCGTAATTTTGATATTGTGGATGGTAAATGTGACCTTGAATTGTTCCTTGATTAAATATATTAGGAATTGAACTATTTTGAAAGCCAACTAAAGCATTGCTTAACATACCGCCAGTGGGCTTAAAATCACCACCAGCGCCCATGCCAGAAGCTGGCTGGCGATAAGTAGGAATATCTCCGCCAACAGCAAATGACATTAAACCACCTTCTTTGGCAGAAGTCTTCTGTTGTGCAGCTTTATCAATATCAGCTTGAGCTATTGCTGCAGCTGGGGTTGTTTCGTAGTCACCTAACTGACCTACTGGTTGTAGCCCATTTGCTACCGCAATCTTATGCGCTTTCATCAAAGCAGCAGGGGTCAATTTTGCATACTCAGTATCGCTTAATTGATACACGCCATTTGCAGATTCTTTTTGGCCCTTTTCAATTAAGGCCTGTTGCAGATCTGTTAGGTGTGCTGGCATCGTAGCTTGTGCCAGGCCTTGTTGCATTTCATTAGCACCAGTGACCATACTTCCGTAGTCTGCACCAGAATACTTAGGGATATCCATTAAGCCTCCAGAGGCAGCCATAGTAGGCTGATATGGATTCTGTACATAGTTAGGATAGCTAGCCTGATAGTGTGGGTTTGGAACTGCTGGAATAGAAGCGTTAAAAATAGGATTGCCATTAGCATCTTTTGGAATAGTTTTTAACCCAAATGGATTGCTGGCAGTCGTGGTAGCAGCTGGAATATTGTTCTTGTTCATAGAACTCATAGCGCTAGCCAATAAAGGCGATGCAGCAGCTGCAACTTGACCAAGATGGCTACCTGCATAATCCATTAAATTGCCAGAACTCAAACCAGCACTTAATTGTTGGTATGCACTAGGGTTAGATAATGCAGCATTAGCTGTCCCAGCTGAGTTCATTATTCCACTTACATTAGCTCCAGGCGCATTTAAAGCACTTGAGTATGCGCTTTGAGCAGAGGATGGCAAATTGCTATAACTAGATAGTTGATTTTGTGCAAGAGACTGTGGAGTAGTTTCTACGCCAGTTGTTGGATTGTAAGCACCAGTTTCAGTAGGAATTGAACCTTCTGGCAATTGAGCGCCACCAGTACCGATTTGTGAAAGAGATGCATCATAAGCAGCTTGACCAGCATCTCCACCAGCTTGTGTAATAGAGTTAAGACCCAATCCTTCAATGCCGCTAGTCATACTACCAGCACCCCAAGCACCTAAACCAGCCATAAGACCTTGACTAAGGCTACCAGTCATTGCATAGTCAGCCAATCCAACGCCACCAGCGACAAGAGGAAGTAATTCAGGGGCAAATGCTGCAGTGGCAATACCAGTTACAGCTGGAAGAATGGCGCTGAGAAATCCTGCTTCGGGTAAACCCGTATGTGGGTTAATTGTAAGTGAGCCACCATGTTTTTCTGCCAATTTCTGAAGGGCTTTAAGCTCCCCAGTAGTCATATGGACTAAATGGGTGTCTTCACCACGACCATGTTCTTCTAAGTGTTTGGCAATCAGGGGCAGACTCATATGTCACCTAACAAGTTATTTGGAGATAAGTTTATCATTTAAACCACCGTTCCACTAGCATTTACCCATTTAGTACCGTTCCACCATATAGGATATCCCAGAGTGGTATCAAAGTAAAACTGACCAATTTGTTGATTAGCAGTCGGTCTTTGGGTTTTTGTTCCGTAGTCTGGTGTAGCAGTAGCTTGGGTATAGTTATTAAGCTGGTTAAAGTACAGACGTAGCTGACTTAATATTTGGTTCTCAAATTGAGGCGTATAGTTGCTAGGCGCAGATACTGGTAGGTTTGGTGGCGCTGGATTAAGCGGTGTACCGTTATAGTTAAAGTAGGTTGGGATTGTCATAGGTCACCTTCTGCCATCAGGTCTGACATCGTAGCGTGGAATACCAATTTGCCAAGCTACACCTACTCCTGTTGATTCAATCCGAATAGCCATCTGACGACCACGAACCCGTGTGTAGACCTGACCCGTAAACTGATTGACCGTATAAGCAGGGATATTAGTAAAGTTTTGTGAACTTAAAACCTGTGGGTTATCCACAGCAGTATTGTAATCAGTACCTGAGTTTTGCCGAGGTATTAACTGCATCGTTACCGATGGCTGATTAGTTGTTGAACTATTAAAGTTAATATCTGGCAACATACGCCAGACAAATCCAAAATGCTGTCCAGAATCTTGTGGGGATATTTCAAAGTCTGAAGACTGAATATAAGCATTGATTGGTAGGGTGGCTGCCGTTGAAAGGTCATCGTTACCATTTTCTTGGTATAACAAAATACTATTGCCATTTGTAGTAGTAATAGTAGTTGAAGCTGTTATTTGAGGCAAATTGACTGTATAAGTACCAACGCCACCTGACCCTGAACCAAGCGCAGTTATCGTAGTGCCAACTGCAATTCCACTTCCAGCAAGTATTTGACCTACCGCTAAAGAACCTACCGTAACAGAAGTAACTGTTAAAGTTGAACCAGAAATGGAGCCAGTGCATATTGCATTTGTAGCATAAGTAGAAGATATTGGATATTGAACAATACCAGTCTGATACCAAGCAGTTCTAGGCATAGTGCCGTAATACCAAACTTGGTCTAAATAATTATAAATAACGTATTTATCTACCGTTGTGTTACCGCTAGACTGGCTAACATAAAACCACCAGACTTCGTTAAAACCTTCGTTAGCACCACATACGACTTGATAAGACTGATCTTGATTGATATCTTCAAAAATGTATTGTTTTAATGAGCAAGGCAAGGTTTGTACTGTACCGTTATACATATAGAAACGGTCTTTGCCCATCCAGTACGTTACGTTATTAACCGTAATCATGCAGTTAGGAGATATAACAGATATGTTATCCATGAGCAATTGGAAACCCCATACATAAGGAGCGCCAATATACTGCATTGAATAAAGGGCAGAATCAGTCCAAACTAGAATCTCTTGGCGGGTGGCACGAGCACCCATAATGAATGAGCCGTTAGACAAGGCGTATTCACCAGATTGATTGGTTAATTGGGGAACCCATTGATACGCATTAGCTTGGTCTGACCAACGCACTAACATAGGGTTAAATCCAGAGTTACTAACTAATTCACCATTTAATGTGCTAGTCGGAGCACCAGGAGTATAGGGGTTAGCACCAAAACAAATAATAAATTCTTGAACTTCAGACGAAATAACTTGGTAAGTCTGAGTAGGTATATAACCCCCAGAATAAGAAAAACTATAGTTACCTGAGCTATTTAAAGTAGTGGTTTTAGTAATCGGTACAGTAGTTGCGCCTGTTATATAGTTTGCAGCTACTTGAGTTCCTGCTGGGATACCTATTCCTGTAATCACCATTAACGGATAAATGTAAGGCGCATTAGTTGAAGTTACGGTAATTGACGTTGCACCAGAACTAAATGTAGAAGCATCAGTAAGTAAGGTTGTAGCATTTGCAAGGCTGCTTAAATATTGAGCACTAGCACTATCCCCACCACTATCTTGCCAGTAAAAAACAGGACCATTACGAGGAGCTAAAACAAGGTCAGCACCAAAGTTATCGTTAGACCAAAGACGTAACTGCTCACCAATACCTGCGGAATATGATGAACCCCAAGTGCCACGACCCCAAGGACCAGCGCCCCATCCTATACCAATAGAATAGACGTTTAGACCTGATGGATATTCATAGGCAAGAGTAACTGTTCCACCTGTACCAGAGCCTGTTCCAGAAGCATTGGTAGCAAAATTAACTGTAAATTGATTAGTTGCTGGAATACTGGTTACTTGATAATCGCCACCAGCAAATTGAACTCCGTTAACTGCAGTTGTAGAAGTAATTAAAACATAATCACCCACCGAAGGTGAGTAAGAAGTATCAGTAATAGTCACTACTGGGCTACCGCTTACTGTTGAGATAGTTCCAGCAACAGACGTTATAGTATCTGTTTGTATAATTGGAGTAATATCGTAATAAGTACCGCCTGAGTAAATATAGTATTTTGAGTTAGTACCTAAACCATAATAGACATTACCAGCGCCAAGGTCTTGATCTGACCATACCCAAATAGAACGGCATATACCGTTAATTGTATTTGGGCTTACTTGCGTCCAGCCACCAATCTTTTCTGCTAAACCAGAACGAAACCGCACTTTATCGCCTGAATACCAGCCACCCTCATTGCTATATATTGTACCTTCACGGTTCAGTCCTGGCTTTAGTGCTAGTTTTTGTAATGGCATTATTGGGCCTCAAACACGTTTTGTTTTGAACAGTTTTCGCTGCCCCGGATTACTTGTAGATTACTAGGTACATGCAACCCAGATACTATTTTACCCTGAAGCGGCATAACGTGGTCAACATGCCACGGCTCATTATGCAACTTTGTTAAGATTTCGGCAAGTTTATATTGGGTTTCAATACGCTCAAAATCAATATCTGTTAACCACTTAGGTGTGCGTTGTAGCTTTGACGCCCTATATTTTGCTTTTGTTGCATTACTTTTATCTCGATTATTTTTTACCCAAACCCCAATATTTGCAATAATTCTTTGTTTGTTTTGTAAATACCATTGCTTTTTCTTTTCAGAATCTTTTACTTGGTTTTCTTTTTTTGCCCTACGCTCTTTAACATAAATATCGTTACATTTTTTACAATAGGAGCCATACCCAGTTGAGTTACCCTTTTCTGGATAAAATTCTGTAAAAGCTTTAATTGTTTTGCATTTATAACAAGTTTTCATTACTTCACCCAAGTACCGAAATTGCTTTAGCTATTTTTGCTTTTCTATCATCTAAACCAATAATTCCGCCATTAATGCGCTTGGTCATCGTTTCATAATCTTGGGTATCTGCCAAGCTGTTTAGTCCTTTTTTGTTCCAGAACCAACCAGCACTTAGAGCCGCATATTGAGGATCAAGTAACCTATCAGGATCCCCAACAAGATCCATACCCAAACCAGATCCGCAATTGGCATAGTTGTCTTTGCCAGTAAGTTGTATAAGACCACGCCCATGATAATTCCAACCATCATTCTCATCGATATTCCCCATACGACCACCATAGACTTTGTTGGCTAATTTTTGAGGATTATTCGCATATTGATTAGCCACATCCAAACTAGGAAATCTACTGGGCCAAACAGCCATAAGTCTACTAGCTGAGTAATTAAGTCCTTCTTCGAGCTTCGTAAAGTTTGCGGATTCATGTTGGCACTGTCCTATAAAACAAGCTTGTCTTTGGGTGGTAGAAATATTGTATTTGATGAATGTGTCCATCAATGGTTTGTACCATTTTTCATCAATACCTAAAGCTGTTAACTGTTCTGGACTCATTTAATTCCTGTTTGATCGTTAATCCACTTTTGCAGTTCTACTAGTTGGAGCGTGGTTTGGGCGCAGTTTCCAGCAAGTTCATTGTAGGCGGAGATAACATCAGCTGACTTGGGGGCTGTGGAAATGTTGGACACGGTGCTGCTACCATCTGACTGGCGCACCCCGTTAGCATAATACTGACGCACAAGAGCAAGTTTCGCATTATATTCATCTGATATTCCTTTAGTTACAAGTTCGTGTTGCTTTTGGACCGATGCAGTTTGTGCAGCTTGTTTTTCTGCCGCAATACGGACCTGATCTTTGTATATAGTAAAATCATTATCCCGAATATGCCAGCCAGCAAAAAACACCAAGCATAGAGCAGAAACAATAAGTCCAGCTTTGACGATATTTGCATAGTTACCTAAAAGGCCCCACATTACTGAGGCTCCGTATCTTTTTTCATCATTACACTAGCACCGCCAGCACCAGATATAAGACCAAGCGCTTCGGCAAGTTCAGTAAGGCTTATTTGATGGGCTTGCATCACTTCATAAACAGCAATACAAATAATTGCAATAAACCCAACTAACCAAGTCCAACGAGCAATATCGTGAGTTTGGTTATCCCTACCAGTAAGAAGTTGATTAAAAACTTTGTTCATTTTGCTTTAGGTTTGCGTGTTGTAGCTTTTTTAACTGTCGGCTTTTTTCCCTGTTTTTTTGGTTTTTCTGTTTTTACAGGGAAAGGCCAAGCATCTTCAAGACTTAACTTAACTTTACCAACTTCCATATCAATCTTAGGCATATAGCCAAGTTTTCCAAATAACCAAGTAATAATAAGCATAGTCTTTCCTTATCGGCCAATACCAAATACATACATAGTCTGACCAGTTTGTTGTGAACCATTTGGGTTATATTGTGTTGCATACATATTTGTTGCGTTAAACGTGGTTACATCGGCAATGCTATTTGCAGATGTAGAGTTGGCAACTGCAAAGAAACAGCTATTAGGAAAAGCAATAGGCCAACTAGTAGTTGTAAAACTTGTTACCGCCATCCACTGTAGGATTAACCCGCCTGGGAGATATGTATACCCATTAGAAGATATGCTTGAAGTAAATGAACTTGCCGATACTGGGTTAGATACACCCCCTACAGAGCCCGCAGTGGTAGCATTAGTAGCGTTTGTAGCGTTTGTAGCGTTTGTAGCAAAACTAACAGATTGACTTCCAATATTAGAAGAAGTAATAAATGAACCACCAGATTGTGGGTTTGTAGCTGTTGCTGCATTTCCAGAACAAGAAGCAGCTGTGGTTGCATTTGTAGCATTTGTAGCATTTGTAGCATTAGTAGCATTAGTAGCATTGGTTGCCGTAGCTGCGTTACCACCAATAGATAAGCTAGATGCTGTACCAGTAAGGCCTGTACCTGGACCAGAAAATTGAGTAGTTGCTGTAAAAGTTGTGCCTTGATAAGCATTGGAAGTGTTTAGGGCATTTGCTGTCGTAGCATTAGTAGCGTTGGTTGCATTAACAGCGTTGGTAGCGTTGGTAGCATTTGTAGCGTTACCTACAGTAAGACCTGAATTTGTACCAGTAACACCGTTAATAGAGCCACCAGTAATAGCTACGTTATTAGCGTTTTGGGTGGACATGGTTCCTAATGAACCTGTAGCATTAGTTACAGCGGTAGTAACAAAAGCCGTGGTTGCTATCTTAGTTGTATTATCCCCTGTTGTTGGAG
>Ga0208251_1000478_pt1 | contig 11002 bp, 23 predicted proteins | sample CryBogCBE15Jun09_FD_184560 | JGI IMG/M metagenome (GOLD analysis project Ga0208251, IMG submission 184560) | Freshwater microbial communities from Crystal Bog, Wisconsin, USA - CBE15Jun09 (SPAdes) (version 2) | ecosystem: Environmental > Aquatic > Freshwater > Lake | place: Crystal Bog...
CATAAATTGCGCCGCTGGTGAATTGGAGTAACTTGCCCGCCAGTGTCGCCGCTGTCGGAGCTGTGATTTGCCCTTTACCGAGGTCAGTGACCATGTCTTTTCTAAGTTGATCATATTTTATTTTGATACCATTTTCGATTTCAATTTTGTGATACAGCGAAGTAAGCGTAGGTAATTGCAAATAATCTTCAGCCTTAAGACTAAAACAAATATCTGAAATCTTATTTTTAATAATTTCATCACATCCACTTTTTAATTTCCAACTATATACTACTCTAGTCTGCCGGTTCATTTGATCCGGCATCATATACTTATCTCTAAATTTCGTCAGGCTTGTTTCCAGACGCTCCCCTAAATCCAAGATGCCAATCTGTGACCATAGGTCTGCCATCCCTTGAGGGGTTGGCGTACCAGTAAGGATAATACGACGCTTGAAGTTTTTTAAGTGCTTCTTCAGCGCTTTGAAACGTTTGGTCGATGGGTCTTTGAAGCGACTCGATTCGTCGATGATCAGATTGTCGAATGGCTTCTCTAAATTTTCCAACAGCCATACCAAGTTCTCTAAGTTCACTACATAAATGTTCCCACTGCTCTTGAGTGCAGCCAATCTCTGAGCAGGTGTCCCCATTACTTTGTTGATCTTGAGGTGTTTCAGATGGTCCCATTTAGCTGCCTCCGTAGTCCATACAGTTTCAGCAACACGCTTAGGGGCAATAATAAGTGTAGTGCCATCAAACTGCTCCGCCAGTATCGTCAATGATGTCGTCGTCTTCCCCAAACCCGGCGGTAGAAATAAGCCCAGATTTGGAATGTTTTTTGCCGCTAAGATTAGTGACTGTTGGTATGCATGCAGATCGGATCGCTTCACAAATAAATTCTTCTATATCGTCTATTGTTCTAATAATGGTAACAGGAAAGCCTTGTTGTTTTAATTGCTCAAACACTATTTCTTGGCGTTTGCTTATCTTTCCGGTCGTCGTCTTCAACTCCACGAAGTATAGCATCGAGTTCAGCAGGACTATGCGATCCGGCACCCCCGTCACGGTTGATATAAACTTCAGGCTCATTCCGCCTTGTTCTTTCACCATCTTGTTTAGTCTTGATTCGATTTGCTTTTCTAGCATGTTTTTCCTTTTCGTGGAAATATATTTTAAAGATTTGTTTAACTAAATGGCCAGTCAAATACGCGCGTGTTTCGTTAACAAAATTATCTTCTTCACCAATGTATTCGGCAAGATGGTCAATCGCGTGTGATACTTCATGCGAAATGGTATCGGCTATATCAGAAAGCTCATCACCAATCTCTTCAATGTTAAATACCAAAATGATGATGCCATCTTTGCCATCACCAATCTGGTGTGTCTCGGCCACACCGGTATCTAAAGCACTGGCTTTTAGTGTAACGTCATGGTCTTTGAGGATTTGCTGAAATACGCTGTTGTCAAAACACAGCTTCATTACATCAGGATAAAAGCCAACGTCCAATTTGTAATAGTTATACTTCTTTTTCTTTTTGACCATTAGTGTCTCGTTATTTTATCTTCTGGGTATTCTATAAAACCAGTTTCAACCAGTTGTTTAATGCCTTCCATTAAAGTTTCTAGTTCTTCATCATTTAAACCTAATTCATCAGCCCAACCATCTTCAAACTCAACGGTTTTCTTTGTCATATTATCTCCCAAATGGAATGGTTGCTAGGATGGTTGCGTGATCGTTATCTGCTTCAATTTCTAATTTGATTGCTTCTTCTTTTGCTTCGTTAAAAATGCGGTTCCAGTTCTTTTCAAACTCATCCTGCTCAATACTGAGCGGACGTGGTGTATCGCCTTTGCCGCCATCGCGTGTTGTCATTTTGGCTCCTTGGCTTTTTTGATGCCTAAACCAGCGCGCAATTCGTGGCTGTACAATTTTTTAACTGGCTTTTTAATTTCGCCGGCTTCCTTTGCTACTTTGGCAGCTTTTTCTCTGCTGACAAATTCTTTGTTTGACAGCAAGAAGCCACGCTTATCTGCATTCTTTGGTCGGCCAGCTTTCTTCTCAATTTCGCTGTGTGAGTATGCTGGTGAGTCGGCAATGACTTTGCCAGACTTTTCTTTTACCGCGGGTTTAACTACTTTAATTTTAGTTGCCATTATTTATTCCATAAAAGTATTAATACAAGTCCTATGATTGCTGCATATCCGATGATTTCCATCATGCGTTCCTATGGTATGCGTCGTTAGGGTTGGCCAGCATGCTGGCAATCAGTTTGTCAATGGTTGGGAACCACCGGATGATTTTGAGGCCGTCAGACTGGTAAATGGTGAAACTCATAGCTTAACCTGATTTTCTTCTGCCCATAATAGCGCCTCTGCCAGCTCTTTGTATTGGCTGGGATCAACCACCTCACATTTGCCGTCTGGTGTAAAGCGCAGGAAGCCTTGACCATATATCAGTGCGTTGTGCATGACATGATTGTACATTTGGTTTGCATCTTGTTCGTTCATCACCTATTCTCCTATTCCGTGGGCAGCCTCGATGGCGCGGGCGAACCCTAAAACATTGCTTTCACTTGCGTATTGAGTTTCAATATATTCTTCATACCATTGCATAATCTGTTCATCAGGCAATGGGCGTTTTTTCATTGGCTTGCTAGCGAGTCGGCTGGCGTCAATGAGTTGCTTGATGACTTCCATTACCTTGAAGGCGTTGTAGTCGGAGCTGGTTGTCTTCAAGCCCAATGCGTCACCGATGCGTAACACTTCTTGAGTTAATAAAACTCTAGCATCACAGGCAATACACCCGTTTTCGCAGTGTTGGCATTTTCCGTCTCGTTCGGCATCTTGCCGGTCTTGTGTGGTGAAGGTGGTCATTTGTTGTATGCGTCCTCAATAAACTTGATTAACATTCGTGGCTCGGCTACTATGCCACCCTCAATTTTCTTGCCGGATGTTACAGCGCCGATAATACCAAGCTCTTTAAGCGCCAAACATTTTTCTTCCAATTCTTCAATACGCTTTCTTTGCTCGGCATGGCGCAGTTCATACTTGGTCAGCTTTTCTTGTTGCTGGCGTACAAAGTCTGCATACTGCTGAAATGGTTTGCCTTTTCCATCGCCCTGTATCCAATAAATGTTTTCCAATTCATCAGCTATTTGTTTTGCGTTCATTTGTTTTGTGCCTTTCTTAGTATTGCTCTGCCCAATTCAACAGGAAAGTTTCTCCAACCACCATCGGATTTTTTAGATTCTGTTAAAGCAAAGTCTTGCTCCACAGTTCTAAACACTTCCTCTATTTCCTCATCTGTTAGTGTCTTTGCTGGATGCAGATAAAGCGGAGTGCCTTCACCCATTTCGTTGTATTGATAATGTTTAGTTACATTACCGACTACTTTTCTCCACGCTACTGGTTCATTGTTCATTTCTCATTAGCCTTTCTTAGTATTGCTCTAGCAAAAATAATGTTTTGTTCGCCTGTGTCAGTTTCCATGCCACTCCAAATTTCAATTATTTCTTCATCTGTTAGTGTCTTTGCTGTCTGTGTAATAACAGGGTCATAAGCAATGGCACCGCATCTTGCACATACTTTTCCGTCGCCTTTCAACGCCTGTATTTCAGCTTGTTGCTGGCGTAGCATGGTGGCGGCACTACCTACAGGCGATGCTCGCCACTCTTCAATAGTGCAATCATAAGAAATGCTATCTAGTTCATCAGCTAGTTCATTTGCGTTCAAAATGGTGCCTCCTCAAATTGGGATAAATCAACACGATTAATTATACGGGGCTTTTTGACAATCTGAAAGCCGCGTAATGCGGAGAAGTGCACAGCCTCTTCCAAACGCGCGAATTTGCGCATCAAATCACTGCCATCGTATACCCAAAAGCGCATGTTATCTCCTAAACTGTGGAATGGTTTTGCGTCTTCCGTATTTTAAACGAATCTGTAACGCTTGTATACTACCAAACCTTTTGTTACGCCAGCCTTGATGGGCACGTCGAATCATCTGCATTTTAAACCGGAGCGGCGCCCATTTACCGCGGCGGTATTTACCGGTTGCGGTTCTGCGTTTACCCACATTACCGAAAATGGTAGTGAAAGTGTTGCGTCCGGTGGTTTTACGAAAGTTCAGGAGTCTCAAAACACGCTCTCATCAAATCGTTCAATAGAGTCAACATAGCGTTGTGCTTTTTCGTTTAGCTTAACGCCTTTATAAACGTGTACCCGATTGCCGCCAATACGAACCAGATCAGGCTCAACACCATGTTCTTGAATGGCTGCAAAGAAGCGCCGTTTGAATGCCAGCTCAGTGCCGGGCGGAATGCTTTTCTTCAATGCCCAGTGTTTAAAGCAAGCAAACGCGTCGTCTTTTGATAACATGGCCAACGGGTCAATCTCAACTACTTCTTCGATAAAAGTACCTAACGGATTTCCTAACTCACTCATCAACTCAAGTAGGCTTCTGCCCGATTGTGGCTGGATAAAATAGCCGCCGCGCTCAAGGCGCCGTCTAAGCCCTTCCATCGACCAGTTAAATATGCCGGATAGCTCTTTGGATAACTTATTGGCCAAGTCGGTATCTTCTTTGTTATAAAACGACTTGGTCATCTTAAGCACTAACATACGGCCAGTCAACGCGTTAGAGTTTTCGGTTAACTGTAGCGCTTCGTTACTATATATAACAATACGAGTAGGCAAGTAACCATTCCAAGCCTCTTTGTTCTTTCGGTTGACCGTAATAGTGTCTCCACCAACAATACGGAGAAGCTGAGAAACCACAGCACTGCGGTTACGCTCAGGAGCGCGCGCATCAGTAAAGGAAGCCAAAAGTTTACCCAGCCAAGGTTGTAATCCAAAGGTATCACAGAGTTCCTCCAATTGCGGTGCTACAGTATTGTGCTGGCCTAATAAGTCAACCAGTACTTTGTTAATCGTGCCTTTACCACTGCGGCGTGGTCCGATCAGGTTAAAAAACTTTTGCTGGCGTGTGTCGCCCGATAGAATATAACCAAACATCTCTTGCAGGCAATCGATTGACTCTTGGTCGTTAGGCCAGAGTGAGTGCAAAAACTCTTGCCATACTGGGCACTGCGCCGTTGGATTGTATTCAAAGTTCAATGCGTTTTGCGTAAAGAAACCCAATGAGTGTGGCAGCAATACATTATCTTCTAAATGAAACAGGCCGTTCTTGACTGAGATGAGTTTACTTGCGTCCGGTTTGGAGGCGCGATAAGACTGCAACCAAATCGGTGGCTTGGTGTTCGGGTGGTTAGGCAAGTGGGTCAAAGACTTCACTGCATCTAAAGCCGCCGACACAATCGCCGGTGTGGGGTTAAACGCCTGCAACGCGCCGCCTTTACCGGTCTTTTTGCATTTCTCTAGAAACAGGTAAAGCTGCGAGCGGATGGTCAACTCCTCCAACACTTCATAGTGTGTGCCGGCGTGTTGATAAAACTCTTCGGCGTAGTGCACCAGCTTGCGACCCTCTTCGCCGGTGTAGTAGTTATCTAGAAAAATACGCGCGTGGTTCATCGCGCCGTTATCGAGAATAATCTCACCGCGATCTAACGCCTCTTGGCGCGCGTGCTGGTTTACCTTGAAGATCAAACTGCGCAGTGTCGCGCCGCCGCCTTTAAATGTCTTCCACTTGTTCTCGCAGGCGTGTGCATGATAACCAGCGCCGTTCTGTGACCATCTGTCCCATGCTTCGCAGGCCTCAACGTCCCCGCCAAACTGATGGTGCAGCACCATGCCCACTTTAAGCCAGTCATCGTATCCGTAGTCTGTCAGGTGCGCTAACACCTCCGACTCTACGCGCTGCAGATCATAGTCTTCAAGTGGCGGCGTGTAGTCCGCAAAGGTGTCGCCGGTGCGTGTGATCGTGCGTGGTGGCACGATGCCGGTTAAGTCTTGCTCATCGTCTGGCAGTGTGCCGCTAATATGGTGACCCGTCACTGTAAAGAAGCGCGAGGCTGGATAAATCTCAAGGCCAATACTGTGGTCTACATGGCTGGCTGCGATGGTGGCTCGGGTGAAAATCTTCACGCCGGTACCCGACGGAGAGACTTCCATATAGCCGTTGATTGAGTCAGCAATATGCTGCAGTGCAGCATTTGTGAACGCGGATGAGTCGGCGTCATAGCAATCATCTAAATCAACGCCGATGATGTTATCTTGCGCCGTAAACACAAAGCCTATACCGGCGAATTTCTCAGGGGTATTTTGGTATGCTGCTTGAATGGTGAGGAAGTCCGCCCATGTTTTTGGGTTGGTCGAACTGGCGGGCAAGCCCGATGGCTGGGTTGGCATCTTACTCCAACGGCGATTATCCTCTTCGCCTACTTCTACTAAGCGCCACAGTACCCATCTGGGTATGCGCTTTAATTCCATCGGTATATTGTCAAACTGGACTGGTAGGCATGTTGGTTTTGTTGTCATATCCATATTAATGCAAAAAATAGTGTGGTAATTGTTCCATATTGTGAGAAAAATACAAATTGCTGCACTGCATCCATACTACTTGTGACAAATTTGGCCTTGTTAACGGAGAATCATTCTCATCTAGACACCATAAATCAATGACTTACAGAGAAAGTGTCACAAGTAGTACTAGTAGTACCCCTTTATTTCACTTTATTTCTAAAAAATAAAAAATAAAATATATTACTGGCGGTAAAAGTCGTTTAGACCGGTACTACTAGTACTACTGTGACAAATCATTACTTTTAGTTATATAGCTTATTACTTTTGGTTATTTAGAATCGATTCGGCTTTATTAACAAAACGCTCAATATTCACATTGTCCCGTACTTCAAACAAGTGGTAGGTCGTATCGTCATAATTGGTACCGATGCCGTATGACATTGGCCGGTTAGGCAGGTTCCATTTGGGAACCTCAAAGTCTTTGACTGGCAAAAACTCTACTGGCATATTGCGGTATAACCATGAATCGGTAAGCATCTGAGCTACATCGCCGTCATAGGTGGCTTTGCAAGAGGGTTTTCCAACACCCCGCCAGATACGCCGATTAACACACAGAAAAGAAGGCGCAGCAAACAGCCTAGAAGGGTCTAGGTGGTTCGATGCTTGCTCGTTACCGATCAGGGTACCCCGAGCTGCTTTCTCGATGCAGTGGGCTATTTTATCGCCATTTAGGGGTATGCAATCAATGTCAAAGAAAACTAATACATCTATATCATCATGGCGGTTTAAAATCCAGTCCATCCATTCCCCATGATCTAGGCCATGGATCTTGTGCTGAACCATCGGGATTTTAAAATGCTCCATAACTAACTTTTGGTTATATGGAACGCGAGGATCGATGTTATCCCAGTATAAAGAAAAGATGGCAGCGTTCATACGGCCACCTCGTATCCTAGCTGTTTAACCATTTTGTATGACCACTTGCGAAATGATTCGCGATGCTCCGCGTCTTGCGGGTCTTTGTCATCCCAAAGCGATTGAACAACAAAATCGCCGTTTGAATCAAAAAACTCAATGCGCAACATATTGCCATCTTTATCGTATACATCTGTAGGTATTAACATCATTGTCTGTCGCTCCTTGCTAGTTGACCACTAAAAATATAAGTACCGGTATGGGTTAATTTTGCCCATGGCGCCGCCCAAATTCTAAAGCCATTAGCTCTTGCTAAATCTGAAAAATGGTAATCTTCTGATAAGTAACGATTGTCATCCGGTGATATTGATGTATCGAAAATGTTGGCGATCAGCGTGCCTACATCTTGTGGATTGACCACTGTAAACATATCATTGGAATACTTTGGTGCCACCTCTGTTACTTTGGCAATAACATCGCGCTTGATTAGCATAAAGCCTGTACCGCCCTTTTCGATTTCAATCGGATCGGTAATCTTGCCGGTTGCGTCTTTCTTGCCAATGGTGTTAACCACAAACGAACCAGTATATTCATGCAACTTTTCAACTGGTACGCCGCGCAATACTGCCGCGTGGACTTCATGCCAGTTAATTTCTTTCTTCGGATAAATGCCGCAGATTACATCTACATTGGCGCGTACCATCTGCACGATGTCATATGGTTGCCAGCTAATATCGGCATCGATAAACATCAGGTGCGTACAATCTGACTTTAAAAAGTCGTGTGCCAATCGATTGCGGGCGCGGGTAATAAGCGACTCGTTTAACATCATAGAGAATGACATCTCAATGCCGTTTTGGCCTAAGATAGATGGCGTTGATGTTAAGTTAATCGCATAGGTGCCAGTACACATGCCGCCGTACATCGGTGTTGCTATGAAGATTTTCGGTTTTTTGTCCATGGGTAATTTCCTTGGTAATGTTGCAGGGTTGTTTGGTTGCCTTGTAAATGCATTGCTTCGTGGTGCGGCCGGACTCGATAGTTAATGGTATGCTCTCCATTACAATCAAACTCCGGTAATGCTTTAACCATCTCGCCATAAAACAATCTGTCCATATAAAAATGATGGCCAAAAAAGTAATGCGAATGGCGCATGAGATACTTGCGTTTAAAACAATAGCAATTGGTATCGACAAAATGATGATTAGGCGCAAATACCGATGGCCATATGCCTAAACTCTCGCAATTGTCTGCAATAACAAACTTACCAGTCTGGCTGACAATATTGCGTAGTGAATAAGCCCATTGCAAATCGCGTTCCTGTATAAAATTTACGAGGCGTTCTACATGCTCGGGTTCAAACCAATTATCTTCGTCTAAGAAAAGAATATAGTCTGCGTCCGTAAGCATAGGGAATGCCGCGTAAACACGATGGCCGTTATAACCCGAGTGGCCGGTGTTTTCAGGCAACAATATGGTCTTGCCGTTCTCATATACTTTGAATTCATTGTCAACGCGGCCATCACATACAATTAAATGCTCTGTAGGAATGGTTTGATTCTTCACGCTATCAATGGCTTGTTGTACATGCTTGGTGCCAATTGTGGGGGTAATGACTTGGATTCTCATGGATTGTCCTTCGGTGAATCCCAGTTATCCGATACGGCGCCGTAGTCTCCGCGGGATGAGCGCATGCGCTGCTGGTCTCTGAATGCCGGTTCGATTTTCCACCATGCCATCGATGCTTCAAGATACTCTAACCACAATTCATTGGCTTCATAAAATGGATGGTTAAAACCGGCGATATCTACTGTCTGTACTACTTCTGCCATTCTGACCCATGCTTGCTTTTTTGGTCTTGCGTGGGGTACTAAACCTACTCTGTCTCTTGCTTTTATAAATCGAGCATATGCTAACTTCTGCTCTTCGGTTAAATCTATCACTCCTCATTCTCCTCAGTAAAATTATCGTTTTCATATGCTTCTAAACTAATCGGCTCTCGGGTTAGATATCCTTTCAATTGATAAATTCTTGCGGTAGTGGTTGATAGTATTTTGGCCAGCTCTTGGACTGTCGGTTTGCGGCCTAGTATTTGCGTAAGTGTTTGCTCATTGTAATTCATGCGCTTGATATCTAGCATGATATTGACTGGTAATCGAATAGCATTTTCGGTGTTATTCAATTCCCGCAATACATGTTGGCGAATAAAAACACAAGCATAAGATGAGAATCGTACATTCTTTTTTGGCGTCCACTTCATAGCGGCCAATAACAATGCCTCATTGCCCATCGCGATTAGATCCTCTAGCGGCATTTTGCCATGGTGCCATGCCGTTAGTTTGGACGATACCATGTAAGGTACTAATCTTAGATTGTGTTTTACTAGCTCATCTAGCGCTTCATCATCTCCCTTTGCTATCCGATGGCCTAATTCATGTTCATAGTCCATCGGCAGCTTCGGAATATCAATTCGCATTAACTCCTGTAAATAGTCCGACTTGATATCATTTTCGGTCATACTTCCCTTTGCGGTAGATAATTAAGCAATGCGATAAAATCTCTTCAAAGAAGCAAATCGCAACACCTATTATAAACCACAAAAGCATAGTCCAGTCAAATTCATAAGATAGCCAGTAAGCGCTGATAAACAAAATTAAAAAGCCGACAACTTTAATCATACTTGTGGCTCCAATGCTTTAACAACAACGGCATCAACGCCTTTAACTTCTGTAACGGCCGAGACGATATCCGGATCGACCATCTCGCGCACCAGTTTAGGATTGATTGTGGCGCGATCGTAATGCTGCACCTCCGCTAGATAATCAAGGCCGGCGTATTTGCCAACGCCGCGGGCAATGAGCTGCGCTTTTAATTGGCGAGCGCGTGCCTCCAGCTCCTTAATTTGCTTATCCAGTTTGCCGAGCTCATCGACTGTATCGGTCGGCGCTTGGAAAAAATCTTCTACTGCTTTAAGGGTTAATTCAGTTAGCATTTTGCTCTCCTAAGTGTAAAACCAAACTTACTGGCGCCAAACTATACAATTGGTTTTCTATAATCCAGTTTAGTAAATCGTTAATATTGTCAAATTTAATCTTGTGGTTGATCATCATATTCTCCATTTAATTGATCTGCCATATCTAGCATGCAACATAAGCATGTAGGGCAAAACTGCACCGGCAATATGCCAAACTCGCCGGCAATGCCGCCTTCGTCCTCTAGCGAAAATTCGCAGCTGCAAACTGAGCATTCTGTCATAATGCCCCCAATTCAAATACATCGTCAATCTGCCAGTCATCATCGGATAAATGCGCGTCAAAACATCCGCCGTCTAATTCTTTGGCAATTTGATACGCCTCTTGCTGATCTTCTGCCTCAACAATTGTCTCGCATGTTGATATATAGCTGGCCTTTACTTTATAGCGCTTCATAATGCTTCCTCTCTTTCCCATTGTTTAACTTGCATATAAACATTTTGAATATACGCCACAAAAGGCATCTGCTTGCATTGTTCGACTGCCTCAAACTGATCCTCTGCTAAAAACTCTTCATATTTATATCCCTCAGTATTGTGGTAATACTCGATTAAATAGTAATTCATACGGCCTCCGCTTTCGCTTGTAAGCGCTTGCAATACTTGTTAATCAATCTATTGGCCTCTTTGATCTCCTTGTGCATGGCGTCTATGCCATC
>Ga0208251_1000482_pt1 | contig 10952 bp, 13 predicted proteins | sample CryBogCBE15Jun09_FD_184560 | JGI IMG/M metagenome (GOLD analysis project Ga0208251, IMG submission 184560) | Freshwater microbial communities from Crystal Bog, Wisconsin, USA - CBE15Jun09 (SPAdes) (version 2) | ecosystem: Environmental > Aquatic > Freshwater > Lake | place: Crystal Bog...
GGTGTGGCGTCTGTACGGTCCCGAAGGTACGGAAGACCACTGACGGCGACGCACTGGGCGACGCGGAGATGTGGAACCGCTCGGGCTGGGCATAAGTAGTCTACCGAACATCTGTTCGAATAGCAGGTTGAGGCGGGTCAAGACACGCTGGGGCGGCCTTCAGGCAGCAGAAAGGGCCCCACCAAGTGATCGGTGAGGCCCTCCTGTGGAGCAACCAGGGTAACTAGTTCCTAAGAGGTCAGATTAGCTCTGGCCGACCTTAGTCTTCGCCTTTGTGTGGAATGCCTTCACCTGAGCGACGGCAGTCTGAGCAAATGCATTTGTAAAGGTGGCATTGAGATTCACATTAGCAACACCAGCTGCTGTCCATGAACCGTAATCGATACGACCCTTCTGCTCGGCGCGAAGTACACCAAGTGCTGCGCCTACTGGCATTCTGATTCCAGGGTTATACATAACCTTTTCATCGTTGAGAGCCGCGACGTAGGAATCAAGTCCGACACCTGCATAGTAATCGGCAGGCATAGCCTTAGCGATCTGCAATGGTGTGTGGGCATCGATCCATGCCATGGTGTCATACATTGCGTTAACAACGCCCTGGACCTGTGTCTGGTGTGCGTTGATCCAGTCAGTCATTCCATAGACAGATGTTGCAACGTAGTTATATCCGAGTGCTGTCTTAGTCTTGTCGCCATAACGCATATCAGTCAAGACATAGCCAAGATTTTGCTGAAGGACGGCTGAGATGGTTGGCTCGGTAGTCATTCCGCAATCTACGGTCTTATTCTTGAAGGCAGCGATAAATGTTGCACCAGCACCAATCACGACTGAGTGCATATCCTTTGCAGCAACTCCAGCCTTAGCACCGATAGCGCGAGTAATGAAGTTTGTTGATGAACCAAGTCCGGTTACACCTACGTTAACTCCACCCTTCCAATCTGCAGGAGACTTAATCTTGTCTTGGAGATCAGTACGGCAAAGTTCTACCTCACCTGGTGACTTGAGAAGAACAGCAACTGACTCTGCGCTCTTTCCAAGGATCTGTAGATCGATATTGTGATCGAAGAATCCACCTGTGAGCTGGACGCCACCGGCGACCATATCGTTGGTGGCATCTCCACCGGCAGGTTCGTCAACGAGCTGAACGTTTACGCCATAGCGGGTGTACATACCCAACTGTTGAGCGAGCATAAATGGTAGATAGATCTGCTTAGAGAGGCCACCTACTTCAATTTTGATGAGTGAGGAATCAGCAGCTTTTGCTGATTGCACTCCCGCGGCAGTAGTCAGGGCTAGGGCAGATGCGCCGAGAACCGCGACAACTTTTCTTGATAGCTTCATATTTCTCCTTTTTATTTGCGGTAAATATCCCGGAACTCTTTAGAGTTCAGCCCCGGAATTCTGGTTTGGTCGCCAGTTGAGCAGGCGATTTTCTAGTTGAGTGATGAGCCACTCGGCAGTTAGCGCCATGATGCCGATGATCAACATCGCGGCGTAGACGCCATTTGGATTAAAGGTTGCTTGAGCTGTTGCGATTAAGAGACCAAGGCCATGGTTTGAACCTAAGAACTCACCGACAATCGCGCCGATAATGGCGAATCCGAATGAGACGTGCATCGATGCCATGATCCATGAGAGCGCAGAAGGTAGGACAACTTTGCGAGTCACCTGACGCTTTGATGCCCCGAGCAGACGAGCATTTGCGATCAACTTCTTATCTGCTTCATGAGTACCCGTGAATGCGTTGAAGAAGACTGGGAAGAAGACGAGAACGAATGCGAGTGCGATCTTTGATGTTGAACCGAGTCCCCAAATTACGGTGAAGATCGAACCAAGTACAACGCGAGGAATAGAGTTTGCAATCTTGATGTAGGGAGCGAAGACTTCAGCAAGGATGCGATTACGCCCAAGCAAGATTCCAAAGATGACGCCAAGAATTACACCGATAAGGAATCCGTAGGTCGACTCCATCAAAGTGACATAAGCGTTGTACCAGAGAGAACCTGCTGCAGTTCCGTTGTGGATCCAGACAAAGAGTTGATGCCAGACTCCGGTTGGCTTTCCGAAGAAGAATGGATCCATAATCTTGTGGTCGGTCAGCATCTGCCACGAATACAGGAGGGCGGCCGCGAGCGAGACCTGAAGCGTCTTGATTCTTATTGTGCGAAAGAGTGCCTTTCGCTTGAGTTGTGACTCTGAAGCGAAGTCAGGGTTTCCGGCTGTTTGATCAATGCTCATGGTCTGTCCTCTACTTCGATGCAATCAATTGGCGTTGGTAAGCGACATCAACCTCTTCGCGCAAGACTTCCCAAATCTCTTGGTAGATCTTGATGAATTCGGGGCTAAATCGGATATCGCGAGCCTTACGAGGGCGAGGAAGATCGATCTTGAAATTAGCTTTGATACTGCCAGGGCCGGCAGTCAGCACAAGGACACGATCTGAGAGAGCAATTGCTTCTTCGAGGTCGTGGGTTACAAACATCACCGTCGATCCAGTCTGCTCCCAGAGCTGCATGAGCTCTTCAGTCATGATCGCACGTGTCTGTACATCGAGGGCCGAGAAAGGCTCATCGAGAAGTAAGAGGCGAGGTTCATTGATCAGCGATTGTGCGAGGGCAACACGCTTTCGCATTCCACCAGAGAGTTGATGTGGGAAGTGCTTCTCAAAGCCAGTAAGACCGACTTTTCCAATCCACTTTTGAACGAGAGCATCTACTTCTTTATCTGGCACGCCACGAAATCGTGGACCTGCTGCAACGTTGTTGGCGACGTTCATCCACGGGAAGGTGGCATCGTGCTGGAAGACGAATCCAGTACTGGTATCAATATCTTTGACAACAGTGCCATCAACTTCGACGGTTCCAAGACTTGGAAATTCCAAACCGGAGACAAGTGTCAGAGCTGTGGATTTACCACACCCGGTAGGACCGACAAGCGATACAAACTCTCCTGGTTGGATCTCGAAATCTAACTCTTTAATTGCTTGATACCAGTCTCCTTTAGGTGTTCTAAAACGCTTAGAGACATTAGAAAACTTTACGTGTACGCCATTCGCCATAACCTGACTCTAAATCTCCCAAAGTGGCAACTATGGCTTTATAACGAGAGCGTTACGCTAAATCTCTTAAAGTGAGGTTCTGCTCGTTTTGCTCAAATAGAGCCGATTACTGACATCAGCGGCGATTCAGGGCAGACTTGGGCCATGACCACCGGTCGCACACGATTGCTCAAGCTCGTGACTAATCGAACTTTTATCGTGGCTACCGCTGCAGTTTTAGGCTTCTTCATGACCTTCAACGTCGCCGCCAAGGTACAGAACCAGGAGTACTTATCCAGGGCGCTCACGCTCGCCAAATCCATCGCCGTAATGCCTGATGTCGTCTCACTCGTAGAACTTGGCGATCCAGACCATAAGCTCGCAGTACTTGCAGATACCGTCGTCAAGCGCACGGGCGCCACCTACATCGTCATCACAGATAGCGCTGGAGTCAGGCTTAGCCATCCAAATCCTGCCCTTATTGGACAGCGAGTTGATGATGCTGGGGCAGCACTGGCAGGGCAATCAACCACAACCTTTAATCATGGATCACTCGGAGTCTCGGCAAATGGACGAACCCCGATCTTTGATAGTTCGAACAACATTATCGGAATCGTCTCAGCGGGCTTTCTCACCAATACTTTCGCCGGGGATGTGAAGCATCTACAAAATTCATTTATCTTCCTAGGTTTTGGAATCATCCTCCTCGGATTTATCGTTGCGGAGATCTTGGCTCGAACGCTTCGAAACCGAAGAATTGAGAATGAACTTTCTGAAGTAACAAGTAAATATCAAGAGCGTGAAGCCATGCTCCATGCCATTAAAGAGGGCGTCATTACCCTCTCGCCCGAGCGGAAGATTCTGCTTATTAATGATGAAGCAATGCGCTTACTCGATCTTGACTCATCTTCCGTCGGTAGAGTGATTGATCAAGTAATCCCACAAGGAAGACTTTTAGATCTCATTGAAGGCGAAACACTTCAAGGTGATGATGAAACGGTTCTTACCGAGAAATTCTCGTTGCGTATTAATACGCGTCCAGTCCGCCACCTCGGTCGTGCGGTTGGCTATGTGGTCACTTTGCGAGATCGAACAGAACATATTGGACTTATGCGTGAACTCGATAGCATCACAAACCTGACAAATGCACTTCGTGCCCAACAGCACGAATATGCGAACCGAATCCACGCTCTCAATGGCCTCCTGGAACTTGGGCGCTTTGATGATGCGAAGGAATACTTGGGTGAGATCTCAGCCGTTGATGCCGACCTCGCTGAGCGCCTCAATGACAAGATCGCAAATCAAACTGTTACTGCCCTATTACTGGCGAAGGTAGCTATTGCCCGCGAGAAAGGAGTTGTTCTGACGATCGATCCTCAGACCTCTCTCGATGGGATCACTCTCGATCTGAACGCCGAGATCACAGTTATCGGAAATCTCATTGATAACGGACTAGATGCTGTGGCTGGAGCACAAGATGCGCAGGTATCAGTCACGATCACTGCTAGCCATAGCAACAGCAAGATCATCACTGTCCGAGACAATGGCAGTGGGCTGCCAGAGCCCCGGCCAGATATCGTCTTTGAGGATGGATTCTCAACAAAGATCTCAGCAGGGTCATCACATCGAGGTCTCGGTCTAGCAATCGTCTCCCGCTTGATTAAGCAGGCTGGGGGTAGCATCACTTGCTACAACAATCACGGCGCAGTCTTTGTAGTAGAAATTCCGGTGCATCAATGATCCGAGTACTTATCGTCGAAGATGACTTTAGAGTCGCCGAGATTAATGCCGCGTATGTAGGCAAAGAGCCTGAGTTTGAGGTTATAGGAATTGCGAATACGGCCGCAAAGGGTCTGGAGATGGTGCTCGAATTAGAACCTGACCTGGTATTACTCGACCTCTTTCTGCCCGATGATCACGGACTCGAACTCTTCTCCAAACTGCAGCAGCTTCCCCGTGGCTCTAAGCCCGATGTCTTCGTCATTACTGCGGCCAAAGATTCGCAGAGTCTTAAGGATGCAATCCAACTTGGCGCGGCGAGTTATATCGTCAAACCCTTTAATGGACATGAACTCATCGAGCGACTGCGCACCTATAAGGGTGCGCTTGAACGACTCAACCAATCGTCAGAGGTATCGCAAGCAGAGGTTGATGCGACAGTTGCAATGATGCGTGGTGCAAAGGCAACTGATCTCCCTGACACAGGTTCGAGCAATCCGACCACGTCACTCATATTGAATTGTCTTCAAGAGAACTCCGGGCCGATGAGTGCAAGTGAAGTCTCATCGGTCTTGCGGATCAGCCGCGCAACTGCTCAGCGATACTTATCGCAGATGGCCGATCGAAAGCTGGTCGTGCTTGAGCTTCAGTATGGTTCGGCAGGAAGGCCGATCAATAAATATCGCTTAGCCGGTTAATTACAGGGATTTGCGATAAATCGAAGGCAAGCTAGTGCCCATTAATAAGGCGAGCGCTACAAAGACAGCGCCAGCTCCAAAGAGACCCGAGATTAAGCCGGCTGCTGCAGGTAACAGGAACTGACCAAATCGATTTCCAGCTAAACGGATGCTGATTGCAAAGGATCGTTCATCATCTCGGCTAATGCGAGATACCCAAGCCATTGTCATTGGCTGACCGACTCCAAGAGAGAATCCTGCGACGAAAATGATGAGACCGAGGAAGAGCGGAGTCGTTGAGAAGATCGCAACGATGCAAGCGGTTGAGGAAATAATAATGCTGCCAATAAGCAATCTAAAGTATCCAACCCACCCTGTTAGTTTGCCTAGGTTGACTCGAGAGAGCATCGAAGCAGCAGCGCGCGTCGCAAGGATGATGCCGATTGCACCGGAAGAGAACCCCTTCTCTTTTCCAAAGACCGGTAAGAAGACCACAAGTACATCGACGGTCGAGCTCACTGCCAGGCTCGCATACATGGCAACCATCATGCCGGGATTGGTAAGCAATCTTCGTAGCGAAGCACTTTCACGAGAATTCTTCGCCGTCACGTCGAATGTTGGGCGCATTGGCATACTGACGACAAGTGGAATCAATCCAATTGCCGCGATAATCGCTGATGCATAGAAGGCACTTCCCGTCGACTTCGGGAGAATTCCATGTGATCCAGAGACTGCGGCGCCAATCAATGGGCCAACGAGTTGACCGAGTGCAGCACTAAAGGTGTAGTAGCCAAAGTATTTTTCGTAATTACTACGTGGCGCCCGATTCGCAAACATCGCCTGCGCACCTGCCATACAGAGAAGTTGTGCAGTTCCAAGAATTGCAACAAGTCCGACCATTCCCACCTTGTTATCTGTCGCGGCAAGGGCGCAGGTTGAAAGGATGATTGCTAACGTTCCAACTGAGATGAAACGCCCTTCGCCAAACTGATTGATCCAACGGCCAAGTGGAATCGCAAGGATAAGAGGGAATAGCGCATAGAGGGCACCAAATGCACCCACAGTAAAGCTGCTCGCATGAAGGCCCAGGAGTTTGTAGCTGATCATCGGCCGAGCAAGATACGTGCTCGCTTGAATCGCGACCGAGTTCAGGAGCGCAGCAACGATCCAGCTCTCAGTGCGCTTCATAGGTGGTCACCGCTCATATCAACGCAACGAGGCCGGCAGATCGGGGTTATGAGCCACGACCCCACGCCAGATATCTCCTGGCTCCTGTCCAGCTGCGAGGGCCTCGTTGACCGTGAGGCCACCAAGTTCGGCGTGGACGGTATCTCTGGAGTAAGTATCAGCATCGGCGAAGGCCTCATTGATGCGAGAGCGAAGTTCGGTGATCCGCATGAGCTTTGCTTAAAGCAGAGTCGCTAAGCGATCGGCTTGGGCGCGCGATTGTTCGACTGTGAGCGGTGAGGTGATCTGGGCGATCAACCAACGTAGCGCAAGCCCGACCGAGTTCTCATCGAGACCGAATATCTCCGCACTGGCACGGTGGATATCGATCCAGAGTGGATGGTCGGTAATCGTTGTGAGTGCGACGACATCTGCTTTATCTGTCTCATTCATCTTCGCGAGCGCTGCATCATCAGAGATTGCACGAGAGATCTCATATAGCGCATCCGCTTTACTGGTCGCCGCTCTCCCGATTTCGATCAGGCGCTCAACTTCTGAGGCGAGGAGCGCATTCATCAACTCTTCGCGATCGCTGAAGTGGTTATAAATAGTTGCTCGTGAGACTTCGGATCGCTCGGCGATATCGTTCATAAGAGATTCGTAACTACCAACGGCTGCGACCGCCTCTTTTGCTCCGGCCAAGATGGCCGCGCGTGATCGTTGATGGGTTGCCATTTGTGGGGCGTACTTCACGGGTTAACGCTTACGCGGCGTCATCCACCACAGTAAGAGCTGGAATCTCTGCGCTCTTTACTTGTGCAACTACATCTAAGAGCAAGGTCGAGAGATTGAGATCGAGCGCTGTGCAGATTGCGTTGATCAACTCTGATGAAGGTTCTTTCTGACCACGTTCGACTTCAGATAAGTATCCGAGTGAGACGCGTGCGCTCTTGGCGACATCGCGCAAGGTGCGACCTTGGGCCACACGCGCACTGCGCAATGTGGTTCCGAGATAACTACGTAACAAGGTCATGGGGTAAGAATACGCGAAAGGCAGGCTAATGCGCTCTCAATTGTGGATTTTCTTACGGCGTCGCGGTCACCAGAGAGGGCGAGTTCTATCGTCATCGTCTCTTTCTTTGATGCGATCGCGATCCAGACCGTGCCAGCCTTCTGGCCATAGGCCTTTCCGGGGCCAGCAACACCGGTCGTCGCAATCGCGAAATCTGCGCCGAATTGGGTTCGTGCCGACTCTGCCATCTGTCGTGAAACGACTTCAGAGACTGCGGTCGACTTCGTAAGGATCCGCTTTGGGATACCCAAGATCTTCGTCTTGCTGGCATCGCTATAGGTGACCATCGAACCTAGGAAGATCGCTGAGGATCCAGCGACATCAGTAATTGCACTCGCAAGTCCTCCGCCGGTAACCGACTCTGCTGTGGCAAGTGTCAGCTTTCGCTTCTTCATCACCTTGATGATCGCCGTGACCTGATCGATCTGCTTCTGAGTACTCATCGCTTTAAGACCTGCTTGAAGTATTCATAACCTGTTGTGATGGTCAAGAGAATGGTGACAGCCATAAAGAGATCGCGTGGGATGAAGAGCCAATGTGGCAGCGGCAAGATAAACCAGCCAACACCAAACCCCTGCATCAGCGCCTTCGTCTTCCCGCCCTTGCTTGCAGGTATGACGCCATCAGAGATCACTGCAAAGCGGAGAATGGTGACTCCAACTTCGCGCACCAAGATCACGATCGTGACCCACCAAGGCAGACGGTGCAAGATCGAGAGTGAGATCATCGCAGTTCCAATTGCAACCTTATCTGCGATTGGGTCGAGCAACTTTCCAAATTCGGTGATCTGATTCTTAGCGCGTGCGATTCGACCATCCATGAAATCAGTGAGACCAATTGCAAAGAAGATGCACCAGGCCAAGATCATCCAGTGATGATCATTGCCACCATTCTTAAAGAGGGCGTATGCACCAAATGGCGTGAGGAGGATGCGAAGTACTGTCAGAAGATTTGGAATGTTCATAGCGTAATCGCAATCAAATCCGCACCCGATGCTTCAGAGACGATCGCATCGACGTACTCACCAACGTCGTACTTGCGTTGGCTCTGAAGTGTTGTCGAACCATCGACTTCAGGACCTTGGTGTTCGGCTCGTCCTTCTTGGAGATCAGCATCTTCGATCAATACTCGAACCCGCTCGCCAATACGCTCTTCAGCGCGCTGCATCAGGAGTTCATCGACCAAGGTAGAGAGCTGCTCTACTCGAGCATTAATAACGTCTTGATCCACTTTGTTCTCGTGGTTGAGCGCTTCGGTCTTATCTTCATCCGAATATCCGAAGACGCCGACGGCATCCATGCGAGCCTCAGAGATAAAGTCGACGAGATCCTGAAACTCTTCCTCGGTCTCCCCTGGGAATCCAACGATCACATTGGATCGAATGCCAGCCTCTGGTGCGAGTGCGCGAATCTGAGTGATTAAGTGCAAGAACTTCTCACCATCACCAAAGCGGCGCATTCGGCGCAGCAAGGTCTCTGATGCGTGCTGGAATGAGAGATCAAAGTATGGGACAACCTTCTCGGTTGCGATCATTGCTTGCAACAGCGTCGGACGCATCTCAGCAGGTTGAAGGTATGAGAGGCGAATACGTTCAACGCCATCGATGGCTGCGAGTTCAGGAAGGAGCTTCTCTAAGACTTTCAAGTCCCCTAAATCTTTTCCGTAGGAGGTTGTGTTCTCACTGACAAGGAAGAGTTCGGTGACGCCATTATCAATGAGCCACTTTGCTTCATCCAAGATCTCGGTGGGTCTACGTGAGATGAAAGATCCGCGGAAGGATGGGATCGCACAGAATGAACATCGTCGATCGCAACCAGATGCGATCTTTAATGGTGCAACTGGATCGTTGTTCAGGCGCTTACGGACGACGCGTTGGCCCTGGCCAAGTGAACCGGCAGCATCAGATATCGGTGCAGGCTTAGTTGCTTGGCGCTCACTAGGGGCAAGTGGAAGAAGTGATCGACGATCCTTTGGCTTATGCGCCTCAATCGAACCGCCAGCCATAATGGTTTGTAGGCGTTGTGAGATATCTTCGTAATCATCAAAGCCCAGGATTGCATCTGCTTCAGGGAGCGCATCAGCGAGCTCGTTGCCATAGCGCTCGGCCATGCAACCAACTGCGACGACAGCTTTGGTGACGCCGTTTCCCTTGAGTGAATGAGCCTCAAGGAGTGCGTCTACTGAATCCTTCTTCGCGCTCTCAATAAAGCCACAGGTATTAATAAGGGCTACTTCGGCCTCTGAGGCATCATCGACCAAGGTCCAGCCATCAGCTGCTAGGCGGCCGGCAAGCTCTTCGGAGTCGACCTCATTACGTGAACATCCAAGGGTGACAAGGGCGACGGTTCTCATTGAATGAATCCTACCTGTAAGGCAGTAAGAAGCGGCTTATGCGCAGATGAGGGATTAGCCGTTTGATGTAGGTGCTGCGAAGCTCAATGTCTTCACTTCACCAACAGCGCCGAGTAGGCCCTGTGACTTGCCATTAACGGAGACAGAGACCGCTCCAGCATTTCCAATCGTCATGAAGAGGCCATTGGATGGATCGAAGGTCTGTGACTGACCGTTGCTGATCTTGCCAGAGAAGATCTTCGTTCCTTGTGAATCATTGACGGAAAGCCAGGACGTACCAGCTGATGCTGTGACGACTACTCCACGGCCAGTTGTGACTGTGCCGGACGGGGTTGATGGAGTGGCATTCGTTGTCGTCTTTTGTGGTGACGATGAATGGCTCTGGCTTGTTGTGGCGACGGTGGAGACCGAACTCTTATGGGTCAGTGATTTTGAGAGCGCCATTCCAGTTGGAATGATGATTGCTACTCCAACGATCACACTTGCTGCAGTTGCAATTAACTTTGGTGAAATATTGAGGCTCTGCTTGCGACGTAGAGCAGTTGCATTGTTCTCTTCTAGCAACTCGATCATTGGGCGGTTGCTCTCGCCAGTAATCTCTTCAAAAGATGAGATGAGTCGATCAGTATCGGCATTAAGAAGTTTTGCGATTGTGCGGATATGGCCACGCGCATAGGTGGTGCCACCGGATGAGGAGAACTTCTCTTCCTCTAAATCACGGATGACAGTTTGCGGAATTCGAGTGAGTGAGGCGATTTTCTCAACAGAGTAGCCAGCACTCTCACGCGCCTCGCGTAGATAGTTACCGACTGACATGGAGTACCTCGTAGATCTCGATTAGGGGATGGAACCGAGGCACCAAGGGTAGAACGTGGCTAGGTTAATAGACAAATCTTTTTGGGTGAACAGATGGGGTGAGCGTGGGCTT
>Ga0208251_1000505_pt1 | contig 10623 bp, 10 predicted proteins | sample CryBogCBE15Jun09_FD_184560 | JGI IMG/M metagenome (GOLD analysis project Ga0208251, IMG submission 184560) | Freshwater microbial communities from Crystal Bog, Wisconsin, USA - CBE15Jun09 (SPAdes) (version 2) | ecosystem: Environmental > Aquatic > Freshwater > Lake | place: Crystal Bog...
GAACAAGCGGTCTTTGACTGACCGTAGGAACTCCACTTCTCGTAAGGGCGATTTTCAAACATGATGTCTTCAAATACAACTGGGCTTCGTCGGTGACCGATTGAACTCAGCGCAACAACGCGCGAAGTTTCTGCTGAAAGCAGTGCTGGCGCAATGCCGGTAAAAAGTGCAAAGTGGCCCAAGTGATTAGTTCCAAACTGCATCTCAAAACCATCAGAAGTCTTTGTCTGAGGTGTTGCCATGACCGCGGCATTGTTAATCAATATGTCAAGTGTTGAGAAGTCACTTAGAAATTGCTCAGTGAATGCACGCACTGAGCTAAGGCTCGCAAGGTCAAGTGAGCGAAGTACTACCTTGTCGACGTTCTCAGTTGTTGCAATAGCGCGCAGTGATTCCTCTCCGCGGCCCTGGTCTCTTACCGGAAGAACAACAGTTGCTCCGGCGTGAGTGAAGGCGCGTGCAGTTTCAACACCGAGGCCAGATGATGCTCCAGTAATGAGCACTGTCTTTCCCGTTAGATCATGGCCACTGATTACTTCGAGGGCGGTGCTTCGATATCCAAAAGGTGAAGTGATGCGCTCAGCGCTCGGTGTGGTCATAAAAAAAATGTACTACAGGTCAAACAAAAAGCCCCCCGAACTTTCGCTCGGGGGGCTTAATGAAATGAACTATTTATTTAGGCTGCATACGAATACCAGCGTCGAGACGTACTGACTCGGCATTCATGTAGCTGTTGCTAAGAAGCTCAACTGCGAGTGATGCGAACTCTGAAGAGTAACCAAGACGCTTAGGGAACAACACGCCAGCACCAAGGCGTGCCTTGAATTCATCTGACGCAGGACCAGTTCCATAAATTGGTGTGTCAATGAGACCAGGCAAGATGCAGTTAGCGCGAACACCAATTGCAGCGAGGTCACGAGCAAGTGGCAACGTAAGACCAACGACGCCACCCTTTGATGAAGAGTATGCAACTTGACCAATTTGTCCATCTTCTGCTGCGACTGATGCAGTGTTAACAATTGCACCACGTAGTCCGTCAGCATCAGGTGTGTTGTGGCTCATCGCTGTTGCAGCGAGACGGCACATGTCGAATGTTCCGATCAAGTTAATTTCAATTACCTTGCGGTAGAGAGCGAGGTCGTGTGCCGAGGAGTATTCACCGTCTTTTCCAACAGTGCGAGTTGCCCAACCAATTCCCGCACAGTTAACAACTGTCCATAGTGGCGCCATTGCCTTTGCAGCTTCGATGGCTGCGATGTTCTGGTCAGTGTTAGTCACGTCACAGTGAACGTATGTTCCACCGATTTCTTTCGCAACTTCTTCACCGCGTGCGTCGTTAAGGTCAGCAACAACAACTTTTACGCCACGTGCTGCCAGCGCGCGAGCGGTTGATTCGCCAAGTCCAGACGCACCGCCGGTGACGACTGATGAGGTGTTCTTTAGTTCCATGATGGTTACTCCTGAGTAGTTTGCCTGGATTAGACCGTAGTAGAAGTACGGGGTGCTGGGGGCAGGTCCTTCGCCATCTAGCCTTGTTACATGCCATCGGCCTACGAATACACCAAAGAAGAACTGGCTGAGCTCCTAACGGGCGAGCCCCGTTACCGCGCTGACCAGGTCTGGCATGGATTATGGACTGAGGGTCAGGACCTAAAAGAAATCACCACAATCCCCAAGGCGCTTCGTTCCAAGTTGGGTGAGCAGTTTCCATCAAGCCTTGAAGTTGCAAATTTCGTCGAAAGCGATCTCGGTTCTACGCAAAAGTGGGTCTTTCGCTTAGCTGACGGTGCGACAATCGAAACCGTACTCATGGCGTACGAAGACCGCGTTACGGTCTGCGTATCAAGTCAAGCTGGATGCGCAATGGGATGCACATTCTGTGCAACGGGCCAAGCTGGTTATTCACGACAGCTCACCATTGGTGAAGTAATTGAACAAGTTATGTTTGCCTCGCGTGCCGCAGCCCCTCGTCGACTTTCCAATGTTGTTTTTATGGGAATGGGTGAACCGCTCGCTAACTATGCAACAACTGTTGGTGTTGTTAAGCGACTTCACGAATACAAAGGCATGTCTGCTCGAAACCTCACCGTGTCAACAGTTGGTGTTGCCCCAGCAATCGAGAAGCTCGCAAACGAAGGACTTCCTCTAACGCTCGCAGTGAGTCTCCACGCTGCAAACAATGAAACGCGTAACGAACTGGTTCCGCTTAATAAGCGTTACAACCTTGAGCGACTTCATGAAGCGTGCACTATGTGGATTGCTACGACCGGTCGTCGTCTTAGTTTCGAATGGGCACTCATTGACGGAGTGAACGACACCGATCAAGCTGTTGAGGAACTTGCGGACTATGCGTTATCACTTCGCGCGCACGTAAATCTCATTCCTCTTAATCCAACACCGGGATACCTCGTGATGGGTTCGTCTGGAACTCGTGTGTATGAATTTAGAAAAGCGCTCGAAGAACTTGGCGTCAATGTCACTGTGCGAAATACTCGCGGACGCTCAATCGATGCAGCGTGTGGACAGTTGGCACAAGTGACCAACGGTAAGCGTCGATCTATTCCGGTTCGCTCAGCGTAATTTTTTCTTGTTGCCAGAACGTTGGCAACGCTTTAATGAGAACGAGTGCACCTAGAACGCAGGCAATGCCTCCACTGATCACTGAAAACTCGGTTGAAACGAGCCCCGCTACGACACCTGATTCCATGTCACCTATGCGTGGACCGCCAGTCACAACTGCAATCTGAATAGATGCAATTCGACTTCGATACTCATCGGGCAATGCGCTTTGCAAAATAGTGTTTCTAAATATCGCCGATAAAGCATCTGCGGCTCCAGCAAATGCGAGGAAGAAAACACCGAGCCAGAGCACGTGAACGGCGCCGAAGAGAGCGATTGCCACACCCCACGCGATTACTGAAAGAACTACAAACCTTCCTTGTCGTTGAATGTTGTTAACCCATCCACTAATCAGTGAAATTAGAACGCCACCAATCGCAGGTGCGGAAAATAAAAGTCCGAGTGCACGAGGTCCGGCGTGATAGATGCTGAGAGCAAATGCTGGGAAGAGTGCACGCGGCATTCCAAAGATCATTGCGTTGAGGTCAACGAGATAGACGCCTTGGATGACTTTCGATTGTCGAACATAGCTAAAACCATCTCGAATTGATTTAAGTATTGCGCGCTCACCAGGTGATGAAACTGGAGGAAGTGGTGAGAGGAAGTAGGCAGAGATTGACAACATCGCAAACGTACAGGCGTCAATCAAATAACAAGACGGCACACCAACTGCGGCGATAAGCACGCCAGCGATTGCTGGTCCGACAAGAAAGCCCGTCTGGAATGTCAACTGGAAAAGTGAGTTTGCTGCGAGGAGCTGATCGGGTGGAACAATTGTTGGAATTACCGCGCCACGCAGTGGTCCTAAAAATCCAGCCAGTCCGGCACTAAGTGCTGCGAGGATAATCAGCACTGCAATGTTTTTGCTGTGCGACTGTGCATTAATGCCAAGTAGAACACTCAGCATCCCAAGGCCAAGTGAAGTGAGCGTGAGAAGCAAGCGACGATTAACTCGGTCGCCAACTGCTCCTCCCCAGAGAGAACCAATGATGAGTAGGGGGAGTTGAATCAAGCTGGTAATTCCGACCCAAAGACTTGAGTGCGTATCTAAATAAATCTGATACGGAATTGCAACAGTTGTGAGATTGCTGCCGAGCAATGAAACAAACTGTCCAACAAAGAGCAACGTAAAGTCTTTGTTCCCTCGAAAGGGCCGAAAGTCAATTAGTAGCCCGGACACTCACACAGCGTAGAGGCTGGGACTAATTAGTAACAGTGAAGCCTTGGTATGCACCGGAGCTGGTTTGGTAACTGCCAAGTGCGGTACAGCTGGTTCCACGACAGATGACTCCGTAGACACCACCGGCGGGACTTACGGTTGTCGCGCCATTGGGCAAGGTGATTTTTGAAACAGCTTGCCACGTGCCATTTACTTGATTAGCAATTCCTGCTTGGTAACTACCTGAGCTGTCGAGGTAGGCAGAGGCAGCAGCGCAGTTACCAACGCTTGAACAAGTGAATGCAACAACTCCACCATTCTTTCCAGCTTGTTGCGCACCGCTTGGTAGCGCCAATGTCTTAGCGGCCTTCCAGCTTCCGTTCACTTGGTTCACCAAGAATCCTTGGTACTGACCAGTAGATGTGTAGTACTGACCACCGGTGACGCAGTCGTTAGCGGTGGGACATGTAATGCCAGAGAAACCGTAAAGGAGCACACGAGGATTAGAAGCTGCGTCGCTTGGCAGAACTAGTGCTGTCGCTCTCTTCCAAACACCATTTACCTCTGAAACAACAAATGGTGTTTTTGCACCAGTACGAGTTGCGTATGTTCCAATAGCGGTGCAGTTCTGGGCCGAGGCGCAGGTGAGTGCATTGAGTGAGATGTTGGCAAACGCACTTGTGTTTGATGGCGTTGCAACGTTTTGTGCTGTTTGCCATGTGCCATTAACTTCATTCAACAAGAAACCCTGACTTACATTGTTGACGTCAATGTAATTGCCAATTGCGCTGCAGTTTCCAGTACTCCAGCATGAAATTTGTGCAACTGAAACATATGGGTTGGCGTTGGTAGTTGTTGGCAGTGTGATCTTTGTAGCTTGTCGCCACGTTCCCGCAACTTGACGCTTGACGCCACGTTCCTGCAACCTGGCTGGCTACAAAACCCTGCGTCTTTTGTACGGAGGATCCGGCCTCAACGTATGTTCCAAGAACAACACAGTTGCCGGCAGATGAACATGATGCTCCATGCACTTGCGCATTCTGCGCTGTTGCAGCAGCGCCAGTTGGCAAGTTAACGGTGGTGGCTTTTGCCCATGTTCCATTGGACTGAGTTGCAACAAATGCGTCGATGTTTGAAGAAGTGTCGGCATACTGGCCACCAGTCACGCAATCACCTTCACTCGCACATCCCAGTGCGTAGATCATGACACCCGGAGATTTTGCAGCGTTTGATGGCAATCCCAGAACGGATGATTGCCATACTCCCTTGGTTTCACTGAGCAACAAACCCTGCACTGCGTTTGATGAATCGTTCACGCTTCCAGCACCACTGCAGTTGTTGGCTGTGGGACACGACAAGAAGGGCAGCCACCCTTGGTAGATGCTTGACGTTCCACTGGGCAGGCTGACGTTTTCTGCAGCCTTCCATGTCGGGCCAGCGGCACCTGCGGGCACGACACTCATCAAGGTGAGCGCGAGTGTGGCAATCACAAATGTTGAACGAGCGAGTTTCATGCATCCACTTTCTAAAACTAAGAGCAATCCTCAGTATAAATAGGTACGAGGTAGCGACTGAATGTGAATCGCTTGTGAATGTTGTGCTTTAGCAACTTCTTATTTCTCTTTTAGGTTATAACGAACAAATCCCCGGCTCAACGAGCCGGGGATTTGAACTGAATCGTTACTTATTTACGCAAGGTCAAAACGGTCGAGGTTCATAACCTTGACCCACGCTGCAACAAAGTCCTTCTCGAACTTCTTCTTTGCGTCATTGGTTGCGTACACTTCTGCGATTGCTCGTAGTTGTGAGTTTGAACCAAAGATGAGGTCAGCTCGCGTGGCTGTCCACTTTGTCTTGCCTGACTTTCGGTCAGTTCCAACAAGTGATCCGTCCTTCGCTGGCTTCCACTCAGTATCAAGGTCGAGCAGGTTCACAAAGAAGTCGTTGCTAAGAGCACCTGGGTTCTTGGTGAATACTCCGTGACTCGAGCCGTCAACATTTGTTCCAAGTACTCGTAGTCCACCTACAAGTGCTGTCATCTCTGGAGCGCTGAGTGTGAGGAGGTGTGCGCGGTCAAGAAGCAGATCTTCTTCACTACGACGTTGTCCCTTAGCTACATAGTTACGGAAACCGTCGTATGTTGGCTCAAGTACTGCGAACGAAGCAACATCGGTGTCCTTCTGCGTTGCGTCATTACGGCCCGGAGTGAATGGAACGGTGACTTTGCGTCCAGCATTCGCTGCGGCCATTTCGATTCCTACGCAACCACCGAGCACAATGATGTCAGCGAGTGAAATCTTCTTGGTCTTGGTGTTAAAGCCCTTGCGAATTGATTCAAGTTCTTTAAGAACTTTCTTCAACTGCGCAGGGTTGTTAACTTCCCATGCGTTTTGTGGGCTTAGTGCAATGCGTGCACCGTTCGCTCCACCGCGCTTGTCGGTGCCACGGAACGTTGCAGCTGATGCCCACGCTGTTGAAACAAGTTGTGAAACACTGAGGCCAGAGTTCGCAATCTTCTTCTTAAGCGCAACGATGTCCTTGTCAGTTGGAAGCTTGAAGTCAACTACTGGAATTGGATCCTGCCAGAGCTGAGGCTTCTTTGGAACGTATGAACCAAGTCCTCGTACGTATGGACCCATGTCACGGTGTGTCAACTTGAACCACGCACGAGCAAATGCATCTGCGAAATCTCTCGGATTCTCTTGGAAGCGCTTTGAGATCTTCTTATACGCAGGGTCAACAATGAGAGCAAGGTCAGTTGTCAACATTGTTGGCGCGTGAGTCTTGTTCTTGTCGTGTGCGTCTGGGACTGTTGTCGATCCAGCGCCACCCTTTGGTCGCCACTGCTGTGCACCAGCAGGACTCTTGAAGAGCTCCCACTCGTACATAAAGAGGTGATTGAAGTAGTCGTTGCTCCACTGTGTTGGCTTGGTGGTCCAGATACCTTCGAGTCCACTTGTGATGGTGTCACCAGCGTTGCCAGTTCCCATGGTGTTAATCCAGCCAAGTCCCTGCGCTTCAATTGGCGCAGCTTCTGGTTCTGGTCCGACGTACTTACCTGGGTCACCGGCACCGTGAGTCTTTCCAAAGGTGTGTCCACCAGCAATAAGTGCGACAGTTTCTTCGTCGTTCATTGCCATGCGAGCAAACGTTTCACGAATGTCAACCGCGGCCTTAAGTGGGTCGGGGTTTCCGTTAGGACCTTCTGGGTTTACGTAGATCAGTCCCATCTGAACTGCACCTAGTGGATTCTCTAGGTCGCGCTCACCGCTGTAGCGCTTGTCATCGAGCCAGGTGTCTTCAGGTCCCCAGTAGATGTCGTCTTCTGGTTCCCAAATGTCAACACGTCCACCAGCGAAACCAAAGGTCTTAAAGCCCATTGAGTCAAGTGCACAGTTACCAGCAAAGATCATGAGGTCAGCCCATGAAATCTTCTGACCATACTTCTTCTTGATTTCCCAGAGAAGACGACGAGCCTTGTCGAGGTTTCCGTTGTCTGGCCAGCTATTGAGTGGTGCGAAACGTTGCGCACCTGATCCAGCGCCTCCACGACCATCACTGATTCGATACGTTCCAGCACTGTGCCACGCCATGCGAATGAAGAGTGGACCGTAGTGTCCCCAGTCGGCTGGCCACCACTCTTGTGAGTTGGTCATCAACTTCTCGATGTCCTTCTTTAAGACATCAAGATCGAGCTTCGCGAATTCTTTCGCGTAATTAAAGTTCTTGTCCATTGGACTCGCTGCAGGATTTGCCTGGTGCAACAACTTGATGTTGAGCTGATTAGGCCACCACTGTGCGTTGTTCTGATTGCCGGTTACTCGAGTGCTTGCGCCTCCGACAACTGGACACTTGTTTTCTTCTGTCATGTTTCTCCTTTATAGATTGCGGTACTGCGTTACTTCGAACTTTTTTGACAACTTGGACAGAGGCCCCAGTAGGCGACCTCTGCTTCGTCAATTTCAAAACCCATGGAGTCTGCTGCAGTAAGACATGGTGTTTGTCCTACCGCACAGTCAACGTCAACAACCATTGCGCAACTTCTACAGATTAAATGGTGATGATTGTCACTAATCCTGTCTTCGTAAAGAGCAGGTGATCCAACTGGTTGAATCTTTCGAATGATTCCCTTTTCTGCGAGCAGACCAAGTGTGTCGTACACAGCTTGACGAGAAATTGTTCCAATTTCATCAGTAGCGATTGCGACAACGCCATCTGCTGTGATGTGTGGTTGTGCTGACACCGCGCGAAGTACTGCGAGACGCTGCGCAGTTGCCTGGACTCCGTTTTCTTTCAGTACGTCACTTGCGGTAATGGTCACGAGGGCAACTATAGCAATTATTTGGACATTGTCCAGTACTGGACTCAGTACAGAAACTAAGCGGATTCCCCATCAACAGAGGGTTTTTCAGGAGGTGAGCCCTTGTCCTTCCAAGAAATGAGCGGCAAAACGCTCAACCCAATCAAGAATGAGATCTGCAGCGCAATTGCGAATGGGTTTCCCCAGTACTTGCTCCAAAGGCTATGAAACTCATGACCAATCGCCGAAGCAGTCGCGTCGTAGATCGCGTATGAAACAAGTCTTCCCAACGCGAAAGTGAGGAGAATTTTTGTGAGAGGCATTTCGAGTAACCCAACTGCACAAAAAAGCTGAGCAGAGGGAACTGGGGTAAATAGAAAAACGATGTACCAAGCAATTTCGCCAGATGGATGCTCATCAATTTTTGCGTGTGCCCGATTGAGATTATTTACGTAGCGCTTCGGAAAGAAGTCTCTCAAACGCCCGAAGGCAACAGCCAGAAGTCCACGTCCTGCCACCGCGCCAATTACTCCCAGTAGCACCACCGCAACGGGATTCAAATGCCATCTCCACTGTGCAATGACGAGAGCCAACCATGTGGGAGGTCCAAAGGCTGGTAGGAGGTTTATCCCGAAGATGATTAGCAAAAGAAAGAGGTAGTTCACTAGTACTCAGCGTAGGTCTAACGACAGCGCAGTACTAACCAAGTGCAAGTAGAGAAACACCAATGACAATGACGATTGCTGGGCCAACTGTCTTTCGAAGCGAACCCTCTTTGAAGTAGAGCGCACCGATGACCGCTGCCCATAGGACACCAGTTTCACGAAGTGCACTCACCAAAGCGAATGAGGCATGGAACTGCGCCCAAAGAATAAGTAGATACCCAGCAATTGAACCAGCACCAGCTGCGATGCCGAGACGCGCTGTTTTTGCGCAGGGCCACCACGTCACACCTCTTCGAGCGAACGTGACAGCGAGCCAAAGTGTTGCTTGCAAAACAGAAAGTGTTACGCCATATCTAATCGAGCTGTGTGCAGCTCTAACTCCCAGGCCATCTACGACCGTGTATGCCGCGATGCCAACTCCTGTCGCGAGTGCCCAAATAGTTGCAGAACTCGCATTTACTTTTGCTCCTTTAATCAGGGCCAAAGAAAGTACACCGCTGACAATGACAAAGATCCCTATGAGGCTCAGTGCATTTTGATGTTGATTGGCAAAAAAGAATCCCCCGAGAGCTACCAGCAGAGGAGCGATACCACGAGCTATCGGATACGACTTTGAAAAGTCTCCTCTTCGAAATGCACCCATCAACAAAAGCTCATATGAGCAGTGAAGGCAAACTGAGCAGAGCAAATAGATCCAGGCGCCACTTCTGGGAAGTCCAATAAATGGAAGGAGTGCCCAGCTCGCGCCAGCTGCGCCAACATTTAGAAGTCCGAAACTGACGAATTGGTCAGTGATGTTTTTGGCAATGGCATTCCACAGGGCGTGTACTAAACACGGCGTGGACTAATCCTGCAAAGAGCACTAACAAGATGACTGAGTTGCTCACAAGATGAATCTAATGAATTGGAGCGGGCGACGAGAATCGAACTCGCGTTCTCAGCTTGGGAAGCTGATGTTCTGCCGCTGAACTACGCCCGCATGTCACCATCGTAATCTCCAAGCAATTGCCTATTTTTAAGGGCAGATTGTGGCCAGGTGGGTTACTTCAGAGTAACGTTGCCATAGTTATGGTGCTCTCAGATAGGTCAATCAAAGAAGCTTTGGCTTCGGGTCGAATCATCATTGATCCGCTGGGCGATGACTGCATCCAACCATCTTCAGTAGACCTGCACATCGACCAGTACTACCGCGTATTTCGCAACCACTCCCAGCGCGTCATCGACGTCAAAGAAGTCCAAGAAGATTTAACTGAACTCATTGACGTAGGACTCGACACACCAATGATTCTTCACCCGGGTGAATTTCTTCTCGGATCTACAACTGAGCGGATCATGTTGCCTGACGACCTTGTTGGCCGACTTGACGGCAAGAGCTCGCTTGGTCGTCTCGGACTTGTGATTCACTCAACAGCTGGTTTTATCGATGCTGGCTGGGATGGCCACATCACACTCGAACTTTCGAATGTTGCCAACCTTCCAATCACGCTTTATACCGGAATGAAGATTGGTCAAATTAGTTTTTTCCAAATGACAACGCCTGCAGATAATCCGTATGGTTCGTCAATCCTTGGATCGAAGTACAAGGGACAACGTGGCCCAACCGCCAGTCGCTACTCAGAGAATTTTAAAAAGAACTAAAGAAGAGGAAATCGCGTGTTAGCAAGAATCATTATCGGGCTCGGAGTCTCACTACTTTGTTTCGCTGTTGCGGGACGTCGCTTCTTCTGGTTGTCGAAACTTATTCGAAGTGGTAAGCCAGCGCCACGTCGCTGGCAGGGCTTTCGCAAAGTTACTGAGGCAGAAGTTGTAGAAGTTGCTGGACAGAAGAAGCTGCTCAAGTGGACCGTGCCTGGACTTGCACACTTCTTCACAATGTGGGG
>Ga0208251_1000506_pt1 | contig 10586 bp, 4 predicted proteins | sample CryBogCBE15Jun09_FD_184560 | JGI IMG/M metagenome (GOLD analysis project Ga0208251, IMG submission 184560) | Freshwater microbial communities from Crystal Bog, Wisconsin, USA - CBE15Jun09 (SPAdes) (version 2) | ecosystem: Environmental > Aquatic > Freshwater > Lake | place: Crystal Bog...
TGTTGGGGCAGTCGCTGTACCCTTTAAACGGCGTGCTGGTGTCGCTGTTTTTTTTGTGGATGGTAACGCGGGTGTTGCGCTGTGGTAAAACGCTGGAGGGGTTGCTGTATTTCCTGTTGTTGTACCTGCTAAACCGCGTCATGCTTTGTAACATGAGCAGCCCCACCGCAGACACGCTGGTGATTGTTTGCCTGGCTTACGCTGCCGTTCAACTGTTTGATGCTTTGCTGCAACAACGGCTAGCATTAAGCCGGTTGCTACTGCCGATTACGGTTTTGCTATATTCCATCACTGCCAAACTGTCTGCATACCCAGCCCTGTTGTTACTGCCCTTCTTGGGCTGGCAGATGGCCCGCCAACAGAGAATATCACCCTTGGCGTTGAAGTTTTTTTTGCTCAGCCTGGCATTATACATCCCTTGGCTATGGCGCAACGTGCTGTTGAGCGGCTACCTATTATACCCAGTTCCGTTTATTGATATTTTTACCGTTGACTGGAAAGCCCCTAAAACTGTTTTATTGCTCGACTACACTTATATAAAGCGGCTGCCCATCAATTTTGATGATGGTTTGGTGGCTGTGGCACCGCCCCGCTTTCCGCATTGGGTATTGCCTTGGATGCACGAATTGTGGGCAAGGGGCATGCGAAGCGATTTGGCCATTTTAGTGGCGGCTATTTGTTCCCCGGCTTATTGGCTTTTGGCCCGATTACCCCGCAAAGCTGTTTTTCAGCCAGCGTTTGCACTTTGGTGCATATTATATGGTTGCGTTTGGCTTTGGTTGGTTAATGTGCCTGAATTCCGTTTTGGCATTGTTTTTCTGTCATTGTCTATAATACTGCCATTGTTATATGCAAGCAGAGCCGGGGAAATAAAAAAATATGCAATGCTGCCGGTAATAGTGGCCCTGTTATTTATTACAGAGGCTGGTTGGTATGCCTACAGTGCCCCCGGTAAAAGAAATATATACGCATTTTCCCTTACGCATTTTTTGATTTACCCGTTTAAAGACAAGCATTATTATTTCCACAACGATACTGCCACTTTTAAGTACACCCTGTTAAACAACGGCGTAAAGCTGTACCACCAAGACACTGCACACGAGTGCATTAATGCTGCGCTACCCTGTATGGTTTGGCAATACGGCACCATACAAATGCGTGGCCCAACCATGGCGGATGGTTTTAAGAATGTTCAGGATGAGGTTGGGAAGAATTACCCGTTTGTGAGGTAGCGAGGAGGGAACCTTATTTGATTGATACAGCTACAAAATCCCCAACCCCATTGCTAACAAAAGTTATCTTTACGCGGCAATAAATTGTTAGGCTTTATGGATAACAGAACGGTATATATCGTGTCGGCCGTGCGTACGCCGATTGGTAGTTTTGGCGGTAGTTTAAAAGATTTAACGGCCACACAGCTTGGCGCGGCGGCGATTAAAGCGGCGGTTGAAAGGGCTGGGATACCAATTGCGGAAGTACAGGAAGTGTTGATGGGTTGCGTAATACAGGCCAACCTTGGCCAGGCACCAGCCCGGCAGGCAGCCAAATATGCCGGTTTGCCAGACAGCGTAATTTGCACCACCATAAACAAAGTGTGCGCCAGCGGTATGAAGGCCATGGCGCAGGGAGCGCAAAGCATACTGCTGGGCGATGCGGATGTGGTGGTGGCCGGTGGCATGGAAAGCATGAGCAATGTGCCTTACTACAGCCCCGACACACGTTGGGGCAATAAATACGGCAACGTGAGCTTGGTTGACGGACTGGCTAAGGACGGGCTTACAGACTGTTACCACAACTATGCCATGGGCAACGCGGCCGAGTTGTGCGCGAAGGAATATAATTTTACCCGAGAGCAGCAGGACGCTTTTGCCATACAAAGCTATACCCGCAGCCAGCAGGCTTGGGAAGCCGGCAAGTTTACCGATGAGGTGGTACCTGTAGAAATACCCCAGCGGAAAGGAAGCCCTATAATATTTGCGAAGGACGAAGAGCCCAATAACGTAAAATTTGACAAGATACCGGGTTTAAAACCGGCTTTCCAGAAAGAGGGCACAGTCACAGCCGCCAATGCCAGCAGTATGAACGACGGGGCAGCCGCATTGGTGTTGATGAGCAAAGAAAAAGCGGATGCATTGGGTATTCAGCCAATCGCCATTATAAGAAGCTATGCCGACGCGGAGCAGGCGCCAGAATGGTTTACTACCACGCCTGCCCTGGCCGTACCCAAAGCAGTGGCTAAAGCGGGCCTGCAAATAAGCGATATTGATTTTTTTGAACTAAACGAGGCTTTTGCCGTAGTAGGGCTGGCCAATATTGCCATCATGGGGCTTGATGCTGAAAAAGTAAATGTTAACGGAGGTGCGGTTGCTTTGGGCCACCCGTTGGGTTGCAGCGGTGCGCGCATAGTGGTAACCCTAATAAACGTACTTAAGCAAAACGGTGGCCGGTATGGTGCAGCGGGCATCTGCAACGGCGGGGGTGGGGCCAGTGCAATGGTAATAGAGATGCCGCAATAATGAACCGGTAATTAAGTTGTTAGCCATTTGGGCAGTTGGGCAATATCATACTTGTTGGATAGCTAGCATGTAGACGCCATGCGCTAACAATCTAACTTGTGTTGATGAAGGCATAATTGTAACGGCTACAATCCCCTAAAATGGCAAGCCGATACCCAATTGAATGGCATAGTTGTCTCGGGCCGCAACGCCGTATTGCGCGTATTCCCTGTTTTTCCAAGTAAACTTGTTAAAATCAAGCCAGCCATTGTTTTCATAGCGGGCCGGGTCTCTTAATTTAATGCCAAAGTCGAGCCGTATCAAAAAATAGCTAAAATCTAGCCTAAGGCCGGTACCCGTACCTATGGCCAAACTTCTCAACGCATGGGTAATGTCAAATTCTGCGCCCGGCAGGGCGGCATCCTTTCTGATGTTCCAAATATTGCCGATATCGGCAAATAAAGCACCGCCAATTTTTACACTGCCAAATGCAGCAATCGGGTACCTGTACTCTAGGTTGGTTTCAAACTGCATATCGCCATACCGTTCCCTAAAATTGGAGGTGTCGCTCACTACCGATGTGCCGGGCCCAAGCTGGCGTAAGCCCCAGGCACGCATGCTGTTGGGGCCACCCGCAAAAAACTGCTTAAAAAATGGCAACGTATTGCCAAACTTGGCGGTATTGCCATAGTTGTAGCCGAAACCACCGGAGGCTCTAAACGCCAGTGACGCTTTTTGCCATTTGTGCTGCAGCCTGTATTCTGCTTCCAGCTTAATGTACCGGTATATTTTATCCTGCAAGCCTGTGAAAATTTCAGATACCGCACCAGATTCCTCCGCGCCAAGCCGCCAAAATATGGTGTTAGCCGGGTGCCGTATGCTTTGGTGGGTATTGGTGAGGCCAAATTGTAGCATGCTTACCACCGTGCCAGTATTGAAAGACGTGCGCAAAAACGGGTTTTGCTTAAACGCAGAATCAAGCAACGGTAGCGTGTCCAGCGAATAAAGCTCTATGCTGCCGGGGAACTTCAACTGGTAAATGGTATTTTTCTGCCGCCATTCAAACCCATGGCTTAATACCACTGTGCGCAGGCGGAAAAAGTTATTCCTGTCAGCAATGCTCCCCGTGAGGCTTATTTTTTCTGTGCCGTACTCGTTAATAAAATTAAAAGGCTTTGTATTGCTAAGGTGTAGCCATTTAATTGGATAATTTAACGGCGACCAAATTTTTTTGTTGGGTATGCTTAGCGTGTTGCCCAGCGATGATAAAAAGGTTTGCAAAAACGGATAATTGTTATCAAACGTAAATTCCACCCCGTTACTAAATGAGGCTGAGTACTGCACGGCGCTTTTAAAAAGATTGGGAGCGGTATAGTTGATGTTGAAAGAAGTGCCGATGAGGGTGCCTGTGCTTAAAAAATCACCGGTGTTCCGGCTGCCTTCCAACGATAGAGTTATGTTACCTGGGCGCGCCGGCGACATAAAAAAGTAGTAATCCAGGGAATCTCCCCTAATAACAGTTCTGTAATCAACCTGCTTCCATGCCGGTAATTGGTTAAAGTTGTTGATGGTACGGTACAGGCTGTCTTCGTTATACAGCAACCCTTCGCGGAGGCGCGCTAAGTTTCTCAACAATGTCAAGTAAAACAAGTGCCGGGTGTAGTACATGGTATATTCGTTATACCTGTTAACCTTGGCATTGGCGGTATCTTTAATCAGGTTGTCAGTAAGCATATTAATACCGGCCTCTGGGTAAAAATATACACGGCCATTTTTATATGGCCTAAAATAGAACGAATCGGGCAATGCATCCCCAGTGGTATCTAAATTTTGCCGTTGGGTAACGGTTATAATGGTAGTGGGGTTGCCTTTTTTGCGTTCGGCTGCCTGTGCAATTTTTTGGGCTTGCTCAAAGGGGTCCAAAGAAAAGTTTAGGAGCGATTGGTCAACCGTGTCAGCCTCTGCAATCAGGTTTTGCCTAGTTAGTAAAAAATAGCCTTTTTGCCTATATAGGGTAACCAGCCTGTTTAATTCTGCACCCACCAAGCTTTGGGCAAAATGGCTGTTGCGGGCTTGTAACAGGCTTTCTTTTTTGGTTGAATCGGCCAGAAACTGCAGCCTTGGCGAATCTAAGGCGTATGACACTGAGTCGATGATCGTGGGCTTGCCGGGGTAAACGGTATCAACCACCGTAACCCGTCGTTGAAATTTATGCAGTGCCTTGAAAGACTTTTTTGTAAGGGCTTGTAGCATGGCAGCTGAGTCAGCATTGGGGGTAACGGCTCTCAGTTTATAATTGTCAGCGTCTTTATCCGGTACTTTTTGGGTGACATGTATAATTTTCATTTGCGGGTTATAGTACCCCTGCGATTTTAAGTATCCTTTCATAAACGCCTCGGTGCGCTGTATATTGGCGCTGTCGTAAATGGGCGGGTTTTTTATTCTAAAAAAAAAGCCAAAACGTTGTTCCTTGGGTGCATACAGGCTGTCAGCCCAATAGTTAACCAAGTTAATATTTAACGTTGCTTTTTCATCCTTGGTTAAATTACCTTTGATTATTATTTTATTGTCAAACACAAAAGGGGTATCAACAGGGTAGTTTTTTACCGAATATATTGGAAATACCCCACAGCTAACGTTGGCGCAGCAGCAAACAACCACACAAAACAGGTAAAAACAGGTCCGCAGCCGTATATTCATATATGATTAGTAAGAATGATGTCAAATATATTCAAACTTTGTTCCACAAAAAAAATAGGGATGCCGAGGGGCTGTTTATTGCTGAAGGGCCCAAGCTTGTGAATGACCTACTTTTGGGCGGCCTGCGAATGAAACAGGTGTATGCTTTGCCCGCTTGGGCAGAACAGCACCCCGGCTTGGCCCATGTTACAACAGTTACGCAGGCTGAGTTAGAAAGGCTTAGTTATTTGCAAACGCCCAACCAAGTATTGGCCTTGGTGCATAAGCCCGCGGTGAACAAAGGCCCTTTTTTGGCGGGTCGGGTGGTATTGGTACTTGACGGAATACAAGACCCCGGGAACCTAGGCACTATTTTGCGGATAGCAGACTGGTTTGGTATTAGTGAGGTTGTGGCCAGTGAGGATACGGCAGATCTTTACAACCCAAAGGTGGTACAGGCCACCATGGGCAGTATTGCCAGGGTAAGTGTGTGGTATAAGCAGCTAGATGCTTGGCTGCCCACAGTAGCGGTTCCGGTTTTTGGCGCTTTGCTCAATGGTGTGGACATAAATAGTGTTGGTAAAATAGCGGAGGGCTTGTTGGTAATTGGTAATGAGGGCAGGGGTATACGGCCCGAAGTGCTACCCTTTATTAAACAGCCCCTTACCATACCTGGCAAAGGGCAAGCGGAATCGTTAAACGCTGCGGTGGCGGCCGGCATCATATTATCTCATATATGTTAGCATACTTCTGGTGTGGGTTCAACCAACCATGTTAGCCATAAAGCTATTATAGTTTAGCCGCCCAATTGTTTATTAACTACAGTTGGCCGGCGTGCCCTAGCTTACAATGTACGCCCTATCACTACAAATTTTTTTTAGGACCCTACTTCGGTATTTTTCACCTACCCAACCCAAACAATACCTTTTTTTTAGGCAACTGTTTAACTTGCTTAAAACGCAGATGGTTTGCCTAAGGTCTACACGGCTTCTTTAATACATTACGGATTAACGCTTCTTTAAAACTCGTTTGCAAAGTTCTGTCCCTAGTACTTTGTTGGGTATACCGGTTTATTCGATATGCACCATTATTTCAACTTTTTTACCAAAAAGCCACAAACTTTATAAGTAAGTTATGATAATGTTATATTTACTTTTTAATAAAATTATAAAAGTATTGTAAGTTGTATAATATAATAAATAGTTTTATTATTTAATTAGTGATCTTATTTTTTAACATTGCCATTGCAGTATGTAGTCTGTACTAAAGTTTGCTTTAACGGTTGTATACGCTGTACTTGTTGGCTTTTTAAATGTTGTTTTTGGACTCCCCCCCAACCTATTTATCATCTTTTTGGTAGGTGGAACGGCTATGCCCAAATCAAAGCTGGCAATAGTTTAAAAACAACCTTCAGTAACAAATTTTTTAAGTTTTTTTTCTTTTTTATTAACAAAACCACTACTTATGACGAGGAAAGTTAACCACTTACTGCTTTTCCTTTTTCTCTGCGCGGGCAGCGTTGCTGCTTTTGGCCAGGCAAGGAAAATTACGGGCACCGTAAAGGATAGCACCGGCCAACTGCTGGCAGGTGTTTCAATTTCAGTAAAAGATGCAAAGGCTAGCACGGTAACCGATGCCGTGGGCGTATTTAAAATTTCGGTGGCTCCTGGCAAAAATGCGCTTGTTATCAGCGCATTGGGCTATGAAACCCAGGAGGTTTCCGTTGGTGGGCAGGACGTTATTAACGTTTCGCTTAAAACGGCTGCCGCTAACGGTCTTAATGATGTTGTTGTTACATCATTGGGCATCAGCCGTAAGGAAAAATCTTTAGGTTACGGCGTAAGCACCGTAAAGGCTGAGCAATTAACCAATACCGGCACCCCAAATTTTGCAACCGCCCTATATGGTAAGGCAGCCGGGCTTCAAATTGCGGCTGCTCCGGGTGGTTCAACCAGTGCGGTAAACATCACCGTGCGCGGTATTAACTCCATTACGGGTAAAAACCAAGCATTGATTGTTTTGGATGGCGTTCCCATCCACGATGGCGAGGCAACCAATAACAACTATTGGGGCGACCAACGTATACGCGGCAACGGCCTGTTAGACATTAACCCCGAGGATATTGAAACACTTACCGTTTTAAAAGGTGCCTCCGCTGCTGCGTTATACGGTTCGGATGCCGTAAACGGTGTGGTGTTGATAACCACTAAAAAGGGCAAGAGCGGCAAAGGCTACCATGTTGACGTTAGTGCCAACAGCAGTATTGATAAAGTAGCGTATTTGCCAAAATTTCAAACTGTTCGTGGTCCAGGTGCACAGCCAAACGTAATTGGTGACGCACAAGCCGATGATGGGTTTTTCTATAATACCATAAATGGCGTAAGCGTTAGGGGGGTATTGAACCGCACCATTAACTACGGTCCAAAATTTGATGGCAAGCCTACCCTAAGTTGGGATGGTACTATCAGGCCTTATGTTGCACAAAATAACTATGCGGCGTTTTTCCAAACCGCACACAACAACAGTGCTACTGTAGCATTATCCCATTCTGACGAGGTGTCTGATGTACGTTTTTCCATCACCCACCAAAACACACAGGGGTTGAGCCTTGGTAGCGACAACTACAAAAATGTGGCGAACCTGAACACCACCTTTAGGTTAGGCAAACACTTTACCACAGACGTTTTGGTAAACTATATTAACCAGCATATACATAACAGGCCTTACCAAACTGACCGGTTGATTAACAATTTTACAGGTATGTTAAGCACATTTGACAACCCTGATTGGTATAAAGCCAGGTATAAAACAAGCCTAGGGTATAAATATGTAACTGGTAGCAACCAAAGCCTAACGCCCAGTGAGAACATTATTTATAAAGGCTTTAGGAGTGATATTGCTGACTTTATTTGGAACGTGAAGGAAAATATTACCGACGAATACAGCAACCGGGTTATTGCTAATTTAACCAACAGCTGGGAAATTGTAAAAAATCTTAGGTTGCGCGCACGTTTGGCCACAGACTTTACCAGCCAGCGCGAAGAAGACAGAAGCACATCTTCTGTACCCTTGTTATACGGTTATTCTGGGGCCTTTGGCCTAAGCACAAACCAGTATACCGTATTGTATGGTGATGTGTTGTTAACATATACAAAAAGGCTAAACAAAGACATCGACCTTAATTTTATGGGCGGCTACACTGCCACCAAAGAAGACGGTTATGGTGTTAGTGCATCTACAAATGGTGGCTTAACTACTGAAAACGATTTTGACCTTGCCGCTTCAGTAAACAAGGCCAATGCGGGTACCAGCAGAACTTCGCTGGTTAAAGATGCTTTTTTGGGTACGGTAAATGCCAGCTATAAAACCTACCTGTTTTTAGAAGGTACGGTAAGGCGCGACCGCACATCTACCCTCAACCCCGGTAGCAACGCGTTTGTTTACCCTTCTGTAAACTCAAGCTTAATTTTATCTGAGGCATTTAAGCTGCCTAAGCAAATTAGCTATGCCAAAGTTCGTGCCTCATGGGGTATTGTGGGTAATTATACCGATCCTTATGCTGCTGCCATCGCCTATAACCAAGGTAATCTTGGTTCACAACAGGCAGGCGGGTCATCGGTTATTTATACTACTATATCAAGCAGCTACGGCAACGAAAAACTTCGCCCGGAGGAAAAGCATGAAATTGAATTTGGCTTCGAATCAAGGTTTTTCAATAACCGTGTAGGCTTGGAGGTATCTTATTACAATGCTAAAGTGATTGATGAAATATTACCATTAACACTACCTTCAACAACCGGTGGCACCTCTGTGCTAACCAATATTGGTACATTAAGAAACACCGGCTTGGAAATATCTATCACTGGCACACCGGTAAAATCACGCTATTTTGAATGGCAGACCGGCCTAAATTTCGCCAGCAACTCCAATAAGGTTGAAAAATTGGCTAACAATGCCACTGAATTGATACATGCTGACTACGATGGTAATGCAGCTGTGTTGAAATCGGTAGTGGGCCAGCCAATGGGCGATTTTTATGCACACCCAGTGGCCACCAATGCCAAAGGTGAAAAAATTGTTGGCTCCGACGGATTATATACGCTTGATGCAGGTTTGACAAAGGTGGGTAATACCATGCCGAAGGTAATTGGTGGTTTCTCCAACACATTCAGCTACAAAGGGTTTTCGTTGGGTATTTTAGCTGACTTCCGTTTTGGCGGTTATGTAATGCCAACCGGCTTAAACTGGATGACAAGTAGGGGCTTAACAGAACAAAGCCTTACCAATATGGACAAGGCACACGGCGGTATAAGCTACTATGTTGACGGAAGTGGCAATGGCGTGCAAACAACTGCATCTGCTGGCCCGAGCGGCGAAAAAGTGTATAACGACGGTATGCTGCTAAGCGGTGTTACCCCAGATGGTAAAACCAATACCAACATTGTGTCACAGGCGTATTACTACTGGAACGTATACAACTGGGGCGGTCCGCAATACAGCGAAAGCCGTTATGAACTGTATATCCAAAAGAACAGCTATATCAAGCTAAGGGAATTAAGCTTGAGCTACAGCCTGCCCGCTGGAATATTCCAAAAAATTGGTGCCAAAAAAATTCAATTGTCTGTTTTTGGCAGAAACCTGTTTTATCTGTACCGTACCATCAAGAATATGGATGCCGAACAACTTACTGCAGGTTCACGTTGGCAACAAACCGTTTCTAACGCCGGCACCAACCCCACTTCAAGAACATACGGGGTTTCTTTGAGGGCCAATTTTTAGTCATTATTTATCATAACTAAAGTAGTATATGAAAAAAACAATATTTGCAATAGCTGTGGCAGCGGCACTCGGTGTTACCGCTTGCACAAAAACAGATTTTAAGAACGCATATCCTGATCCGTCCAAAGTAAACTCAACCACGGTTGCCAAACAGTTTTCGGGCTTTTTAAACAGTAATATCGGCTACGTAGTACCCTCGTATTGGAATTATTTTGTGGTACTGCGCATTACGCTTGACCCTTATACACAGGCGACAGGTTTTGCAAACGCCGCCAACCAATATATACCCGGTGCGTCTGCAACCAGCAATTATTGGGATAGTTATTACAACTTTTTGGCCCAGTACAGAGAGCTGCAAAAAGTGAATGCCCAATTAAGCGCTGCAAGCCAGGCCGCAAACCGTATTTACATGGTGGCTGCAACTATTTTTTTGTATGATGAAACCCAAAAAATGGTTGACTTGTATGGTGACATACCGTTTTCTGAAGCAGGCATGTTAAGCACTGACGGCGGCAACTATTCGGCTACTTATGCTAAATACGATAAAGCAGAAGATGTTTACACTAAAATGCTGGACGACCTTAAGGGGTATTCAACGGAGTTGAATACCATTACCTTAGATGCGGGTACCCA
>Ga0208251_1000510_pt1 | contig 10503 bp, 14 predicted proteins | sample CryBogCBE15Jun09_FD_184560 | JGI IMG/M metagenome (GOLD analysis project Ga0208251, IMG submission 184560) | Freshwater microbial communities from Crystal Bog, Wisconsin, USA - CBE15Jun09 (SPAdes) (version 2) | ecosystem: Environmental > Aquatic > Freshwater > Lake | place: Crystal Bog...
AGATGCCAGCACCATTGAGGAACTGCAAAACGCTTACTTCAACGCAATCAAGACGGTTGGCAATGACCAGACCGCCAAGGACGCAATCATCAAAGCCAAAGACGCAAAGAAAGCAACACTATGAAACTCACCATACGGGCTTCGGCCCTATCCGCTATCATGACCGATGGCAAAGGCAAAAATGAACTGTCAGTCGGCGCTAAAACCTACGTCGCTAAGATGGCTAAAGAATTCATCTATGGTTACGACGAACGTGTATCTAACAAGTACATGGAAAAGGGTCTACGCGTAGAGGACGCCTCAATTGACTTGCTTAATGCCGTGCGCCTGACAAGCTACGCCAAGAACAACGAACGTCGCTGGAACGATTGGATTACTGGCGAGGCCGACATTGTTGACGACGACAAGATCATTGACATTAAATCTAGTTGGTGCTTGACTACGTTCCCTGTGATGGCTGACCAGGGTGAAGACAAAGGCTACGAATGGCAAGGACGCGCATACATGATGCTGTGGGACAAACCCAAGTTTGAGATTGCGTATTGCCTGGTATCCACGCCGGAAGACCTTATCGGTTGGGAGTCGCCCCTACTGCATAACGTAGACCACATTCACCGCAATTTAAGAGTAACCACTGTTCAATATGAAAGGGACGCCACGTTAGAGGAAAAGATTAAAGTTAAAGTTAATGCGGCTCGGGACTATTACGCCCAAGTCATTCAAGAAATCAACCAGCAGCACAAACATGGCAATTACTAAAGAAATTTCCTGCATCGTAGGAACTTACACCAACAAAGACGGACAGACCAAGAATCGCTATCAGCGCATCGGTTCTGTTGTATCCACCAAGAACGGCGAAATGCTTAAACTGGACGTAATCCCTTTGAAAGAAGGAGGTTGGGATGGTTGGGCATTTATGAATCCACCGAGAGAAGAAGAAGCGCCTAAGTCACGTCGCCCAGCTATGGACGATTCAGACGTACCATTTTGATTTACGGGGGGAAAGCGGATGCTGCGAAAAATAGGCTAACCCCAGACGGATACCAGTGCAGCGAGTACCCCCACCTTTTCGGGAAGGTTGACAATTCCATGACTTCGCAAGCTCTGTGTCACCTTGCAAGCATAAGAGGCAACTTTTCCACCTATTTAAGATAAATTATGAACTGTTGTAATCAAGATTGCCAACAAGGCAAAACCTGCCCTCAATATGGCGTTTATTCCATTGTTATTCGCGCATTGTCAGCCCTGGGAATGTTTGCTGTAGTAATGTTCCTGCTTGGGTACGCTTACGCTTCTATTCCTTTGGTGTTGGAAAAAACTTGCACACCATCTTTTATTGACAGGATTCTGAAATGAGAGTTAACCCCACCACAGGACTAGGCGCTTTTGCATTGACGGCTGGAGACAAAGCGCATAAAAAACTTCGCACTGGCGCGGTGTTGTTAGTCAAAGACCCAAACGCCGCAAAGCCTAAAACGCTAAACATTTGGCAGCAACCAACGTACAAACCGGAATCAGGCTATGTGCGACCTGGTGCTAATGACTTTCTTAACATTAAAAGTAGGGGGTTCTGATGAACGAAACCACCATCACACCAATGGACGCATACGCTACGACTGACGGCAGGCTGTTTCATGAAAAACTGGAGGCGCATGCCCATCAGTATGGCCTCGACATCACCCCTGAGATTGAGGCGCATTTGATGGGAGAAAATAACTACTCCCTGAGTGCAGCCGCCGAAATGCGAGTCATTCTTAACTGGGAAGTTGAGCGCAAGCTCAAACAACTGAAAAAGAACAACGTATGACTTGGCCTTTCCCACCATACCCGCGACCAACGCCCGTTAAAGCACCGCCGCTTAAACCCAACCCTGACAACTATGAGGATGCACCGTGGTAACTAAAGAAGAAGCATTGAAGCTGGCGCTTGACACCGTAGAACTGATGTATGGCTGTTATGCAGACCCGACATGGGTTTCTTATAAGCAGCAAGAACCAAAAATTCTTGCACAAGCCAAAGCAACTATTGCCAAATGCAAAGAAGCCCTAGCCCAGCCAGCGCAGGAGCCTGTGGCTATGCGGTATGACTACGATGGCTACGGATACAAGTACATTGACAGCGGTAGCGGTAGCGATTGGCAGACGCGCATAAAAGATGCGGAACCTGTTTACACCATCCAACCCGCAGCACAGCCAGCGCAGGAAGGGCTATTACACATTGACCGGCTGGATAAATGGCTCGATGCAAGCCTAAAGGAGCGAGCACAGCCAGCGCAGGAGCCTGTGGCGAATCAATGCAAAGGCATACCCCGCAAAGGATGTAATTACCTTACTGCCTGTGATCGTGTTTGCAACAAGTGCGGCGAGATACACCACCATCACCAAATGGTTGCGAATTTCACCTTCCCACCCCAGCGCCCGTGGGTAGGGCTGACAAATAATGATTGGAATTCAACGGCATACGATACAGAATTTCGTGCTGGCGCTGAATGGGCAGAAGACAAACTTAAAGAGAAAAACAGTTAATGTATAGCTATAACAAAGAAGTCCGCGCAGCTTTGCGCTTACATCCTGACGGTTTAACTACTGCGCAGATTAACTCTATAACCAAAGCACCGCAGGGAACCATTAGAAACGTCTTAAAAGCTATGCCAGACGCCTACATTGACCGATGGTCAAACCGTGGAACACAAAAGTACATTAGTGCTGTATGGTGTGTTGTAATTCCACCGGATGATTGCCCTAAGCCAACAACGAGGCAACAGATTGAACAGACGCGACGCGATTTGTCCAACCCTTCCCAAACGTCTCAAAAGTAGGCAGGCTTTGCAGGAAGCCTAGTCGTTTATCGCTGTAAGCCTTAATCAGTTCTTGCACGTCAAAAGCCGCCACAGCAGCCAAAGTACCTGAACCGATAGCGCCATCAGCGGTAACGCCTACGGCCTCTTGTAGCCACTTTGCAGCCCTTCCTGGGCCACTGTTGATAGCAGCATCAAAGACAGCGTAATCAAGGCCAGCGGGAAGGTCGTCGCCAGACACCTTGTCCCAATACTTACGCTTATAAAGAGGCGCTACGTCATCAGGGGTAAGGCCGCGCATATCAGCCTCAGACACTGGGTGGCCTACAAATTCCTCCCACACCGCTTTGGTGCAACCGAGGTTAGTCATGCCGCCAGGGTCTGCCGAGAGGTTGCTAAAACCGCCTTCCGATTGAAGGACGTGGGCTAGTGAGGCTTCAAAGTTTGAGTTCATTGTGTAGGTGTTGATTGGTGGAGAAGTTGATCTTTAGCTTGGCTAGATGCGCTGCTACCAAAGAAAAAGGAAATTATCCCAGTCCATGCGGTTCCAAGGCTTCCTAGCATCATCATTAACGCATCAGACGTAGCAAAGGTTTTGGTCATTAGGCCAATGAGAATTCCAAAAAATCCAACCGTGACTACTAACGCTAAAACAGGCGGAATGATAGATCGCGTTGTTGCCTGCATATCTCGCGCAGACTTGCGGTCATCATTTGCCAGTTTTGCGAAGTCCAAGTTCATGGCCTGGGCTTGCTTTTTAAGTTCCAATTCTGCTTGCTGGAGCGCGGCTACTTGCGTGGCGTCAAGTTTGTTATTGCTAATGACGTTTTGCACTTCTTCTGGTGTGCAGCCAATAGCTTTGCTGACAGCGGACACCGCCATACCTGCAAGCGGGCCACCCAGCGCCGTGGCAATCGTAGGGGCAATTTGTGCGAGCCAATCCATGTTATTTCCTCATAAAGTCTGCGTATTCCATCGTGCCCCAGGCCAGCAAGGTAATTAGCAAAGCACCGGCAACAATCGCCAGCACCATCTCTACAACTTCCTGCACTTCTTTTTTGCGTTTGGCTTTAGCTTTTTCCATAGTTATTTCCTCTGATTTGCGTTTCTGGACAAGGTTGTTACGTTCAAGCATGATGGCCTGCCATACGTCGGCTTGACCTGACCAAATCAGCATTTGCTTTAGTTCGTTCTCAGCGTCTTGAAGTTGCTTGGCCTGCATCACAGTTTCAAACGCTTGGGCAGTGTCTGACTTGCCGAATCCTTTTTTTGGTTCTGCTGCGGCTTTGGCTACAACGTCCTTGGCCTCAAAGAACTTCATTAAATCACCGCTAATGCCCTGCAAGTCCTTGCCCATCTTAATGGCGGCTTGTACCCCCTTGATGGCAGCTTGGGCGGCAGCGAAGGCCGTTATGGGGTCTAGCATGATTATTTATCTTGCTTGTTTTCTAAGCGGTCAAAGACTTTGTTCATGATTTCCTTAAGTTCGCGGATGTCTTCTCGGTAGTCGTCTTTGGAAACATACGACTTCGGCAGGTCTTCACGAAGTTTAGAAAGGTCAGATTTAAGTTCTTTGACAGCGCCCCACATTTCACGGGCAAACCAGCCTATGACTGTCATTACAGCACCCAAACCGAGGTCAATGATTTGTTGCATTTCCATGATTAGGTCTTCTGAATGTAAGCCAATGCGTAGTAGGTAGGCAGGTAAGTACCCACGTTGCTGGTAGATGCTGAAGTAAAGCCGCCCGTATTGCCGACAGCGTAGGTATTGCCAGCGCCAACAATAAAAGAGTCTTGCAGGTTAGGTGTGCCGTTCTGACCATTGCAAAGGTTGTAACCGGAAGGGATAGAACCAATGCTACCTGACCACATGATGATGCCGCCAGACGGTACAGCCGAGACGCTAGGCGTAGTGCCGATGATGCCGTAGAGGTTGTCGTAAGTTTGAATAACTACGTTGTTAACGTCGGCAAGAACGAATTTGTAGTTAGTGCCGTAGGTAAGCCAAATTTCTTGCGGAGGCCGACCGTCCGTGCCCAGTTGAATAGGGTTGGTGTTAGTCGCAGTTCCAGCTGAGGTTGTATAGGTCGCAGTGGGCGTGGTGCTGCCAGCAAGATAGGTGTAGATATACCCGCCAGCAAGAGGGATTCCGGTGGTGGTAAAGAACTGGAAGCCGTTACCAATGGGGGAGAGATTGACGCTCATTTTCCAATATCCTTTAATGATGTTTTATTAAGTGCTGCTGCTTTTTGCATTTCTTCAACAGCTTTAGTGGCCCTTTTAGATAACGCGCGTTGTTCCAATGCACCAGCAACTTTACCACCTACTTGCTGACCAATTCCAGCACCAGCGGCAGCGCCAGGAGGCCCAAAGAATGCACCGCCCAAACCTGCTCCACCAGCGGTAAGTCCTTTTTCTGCAAGGGTTCCCGCCAAATTGCCAACACGCTTTTGTTGTAATGCCGCACCTTCATACGAATGTATGCCAGGCATCAAATAACCACCACGATTTAATGTGTGAAATTTTGCAATTTCATCTTGTGGAAATGTTTGAAGTATTTTTTGGCCAATCGTTGAATTAAGCGTGGAATTAACAGAATTCTGATTCCAAGTGCCAATTTTAGAAGCACCCGATTCATACACTTTACGCGCTAATGCGCCTGTTATTTCTTTTTGAGCAGCAGCCGCAGCATTTTGCAATTCAGGCGGGATTGGAGGCATTCCGTCTGGTGCATCACGCAAACTTCCACTTGCAAATTGATTTAATGTATCGTGAATGTGACGCCATTGCTCAATAGGCAAATTGTTTAATTTTGGCAATACTTTTTCCACTGGAGTGCTAGACAAAGTCACGCCATTTTTATCTTGTGGCCCAAAAATATCTGCAATTCCTTTTGATTCAAAGATTGTTTTTTCTAACTTGTGAATGTTATCGCCAAGTTTATAAAGTGATGGGTCTGCTGCACTTGCAATGTCTTTATCAATAGCACTGTTTACAGCCGCAATTGCTCTAGAATTTTGAGGCGACCATTCGCTATTTAATGCTTTTCTTACTGCGTCGTAAGCAGATACAGAGCCAGCAGGTTGCATAACACCACTTGCGTCTTCAAATCCAACATTTTTAGCAAGATTAAGGAATTTTTGAGCCGAAGAAGCTACTCCTTGATTTCCTTTAATTTCAAGACCAGCAGTCCATTGAGGGTTATTTAACAAGTTATCAACATTAGATGTTTGAATTGAATTATTTCCAAATCTGTCTTTTGCCGATTGATAAATTTGTTCTTTTGCTCTTTGAAAATATCCAGTAATGCTTGTTGGAACTGGGTCATCAGGATGGTTTCCGTAAAACACATCATTAACTGCGCGTCCACGTTGCTCATCATCAATTAAAGATGGGTCTGCTCCCGTTGCTTTTACACGTTCTTGAGCATAGTTAGACAAAGCATTTTGCTCATTTGCAATTTGTTGTTTGTAAACTTGACCTTCCGGTGTGGCGTCTGGCATTTTTGCCAATGTGTGTTCATTGCGTAACGTGTTTTCATTACCCGTAACAACACCAGGCCGGATTTGTCCACTATCTCCAAGAATTTCATTTGCAATTTGCGCCCTTACTGCTTGTTCAGATTTGGGCACATCTTGAGAAATTTTAGAAAGTTTAATTTGCGGGAATTGACCGCCTCTTGCGGATTCTTCTCCAGTTATTTGACCAGCATAAGGGTCTGTTTTAGATGCGGCAGCACCGGAACTTCCAAGCCCAACGGTTTCAGTAGGAGCCGCCATAGCAGCCGTTTTAGGTTCAGCAAACGTGTACTCGGGCAAAGCAGCCTTAATAGCCGTACCAGCGCGTCCCAATGGGGCTTTGGCAAAGGGAGCCAACATCATTGCAGCGGATACACCTTGCTCAATGTCGGTTGGACTAATACCCGTACGTTGACCTATTTCCTGCGAACCTTTTTGAACAGCGCCTCCGATTGCTTGTTGCGCCATTGCAGGCAAAGAACTTTGGTAACCTGGTTGGTCAGTAACACCCATCAAACGTCCGGCAGGGTTAGCCAAGGCTTGAGACACGGGCGCGGCAGCAGCGGTAGCTTCTTGAGGGTTCAAGCCAAACAAACGACCAGCGCCATAGCCAACAGTTCCAGCAACTTGAGAAGGCAGATTGCCAACCACATCAAGCGCAGAGGCAATTTCTCCAGGTGCGCGTTGTTTTAGTTGCAATGCACGTTGAAGTGCTTGAGTAACTAAGCCGGGCTGTGCAGGCTTAACCTGCGCTTCCATTTGCTGCGGTGTTAAGTGTCCTTGAGGCGTAACAGCACCTTTGCTAGACAAATCGGGCGAAGCAGGCGCATCAAGAAAATCAGACAAGGTTCCGCTTTGTGGCGCAGATTGAGGTGCTTGAGACGTAGCGTGGCTTTGCAATTCCGACTGAATGCTTTGGATGTCAGCCAATGCCCGTTTGTGAGACGGTGAGCCAGGCACATAGTCCGGCAAAGTTGCTTGAATCTGCGACAAAGAATCTTGCAGGTCTTTTACACCATACATTTCTTGCGAGGATGGTTCTTTGCCTTTTTTGGGCGCAGCAGGGGCCGAAGGCGCATCAAGGAAGTCGGATAGCGTAGCCATTATTGGATGATTCCAAGTTGTTTAGCCATAACTTTCTTTTGACGCAATGCCTGCAATTCTGCTGGCGTCATAGATTTAAGCATTTGCTGCGCTTCTTCAGCGGTCATTTGTTGAAAGAACCGAGGGTCTGCGGCATTATTAAACTGCATCAATTTTTGACCGTATGTAGTTGGGTCGTTTTGATACTGAGACAAGAAATTAGCTTTAGATGATTTGAAATCCTCAAGGCCAATTAGTTGATTAAGAACTTTGTTTAATCCTGCTTTTGTCATTGTGACGTTAGGATTTGCAACTTGCGCCAAAGCGCGAGCAGAATCAGTATTGCCACCAACCAACGCCAACAGATTTTGATTCTTAATCAATTCCTCTGTATTAGACGTTTTCAATGTGTCGTAAGGAATGCCAATAGCATCAGCCACCTTTTCAGCAAACAATTTCTTTTCGCTTCCCAAGCCAGTGTAAGAGTCAGGAATAAGACCTTTGATAGTTTGGAAAATGGCTTTGTTTTTAGGCGCGGTGGTTGCGTCTGCCGTAGTTTGTGCAACATCGGAAGCGACAGCCGTACCCGTACCCGTTCCGAATGCGGATTGCTGCGGAGTCAATGCCGCTTGTATATTGTCGGTTGCGCCTAAATAAGTTGGTACGCCATTTTTGATAATTGGAGTTCCTGGGCCTAGTTGGTTTGGAATGCCTGGTGCGCCTGTTGGTTGCCCTGCTGGTTGAGCCGCAAGTGGGCCACCGCCACTAACCGGAAGATTTTGTGCGCCAGTTTGAACCAAACTTGTATTTGGATACAACTTTTCCAATTGTTCTTGCGTACTTAATGCTTTCATAGCATATCGACCAACTACCAATTTCATTTGAGTTGGAGTTGCATTCTGAGGAATGTTTTGTAACGCTTGGTCAATAGCCGCTTGCGGAGCGCCAGCGTTTTTCATTGTTTTAGTTACAGTATCTTTTACTTTGTCGTAAGTAATTGGCTCATCAGAATTAAGCAAATCTAATGTATTTTTTGCGGCATATCCAACGTGTTCTTGCAAGTTTTTCAATTGCTCGCTATTCAGTTGGGTAGCAGCGGTTCCAGCTTGGCTTTGTGCTTGGGCAATTCTTGCGGCTTCGGTTTGTTGGGCAACATTAGCCTCCACCTGTGCTTTTTTAAGAGCCAAGGGATTCATTTGCTGCGCCTGCTGGTAGTTCTGCACACCGGACGCCAGGTTCAGCATATCAGCCATTGAGGTTTGCGCCCCCGCAGGTACGGGGTTTGCGTAGCCAGTAAAGTAATCAGCCATTCTTAGCCCCCAAATAATTTGCTAAATTGATTGTAAAGATTCGTGCCGGTGTTTACTACGCCTGCCACATTCCCAAGTTGACTTGCTGGAGTTGTTGTAGCCGCAGAGGGATTTTGACCCAACAAACTAGAAAGCAATACTGAATTCCCTAGACCCGATGCACCAGAAGCGCCAGCCTGAGCCTGACCCAACAAGCCAGCCGCTTGCACACCAGCAAGACCTGTATTCAATCCAACCGTGCCTGTACCGTAGTTTTGACCTGCCGTTGTAGCGCCAGTGTTCGCAGTCTGACCAATGTTAGCGATTCCTGCCAAACTATTGTAGATGTTGTTGCGTTGAGTTTGGTAGTTGTTAAACGCATTCTGATACGCATTGCCTGCGTAATTCTGCGTATAGTTTTGCAAACCTTGCAGGGTGTTGCCAGACAATGCACCGCCGCCCACGTTAGCTGCTCGCTGGTTAGCCATTTGGCCCTGCTGCAACATGAAGTCGTAGTTGGGGGCTAGGCCCTTCTGCAAGTCTGTGGCGTCAAATTGGTGCGTTAAATAGGGCTGCTGGGCTGCTAGTTGGTTAACTGCGCCTGTGCCTGCCGCCTGATAGGGTTGCTGGAATCCCAAGTTGGTGTTGTAAACGTCTTTCAGCACACCTTGAGACTGAGCATTCGCAGCAGCTTGAGCATTAACACCAGCGCCAATTGCATTGGAAATGTTGCTAGAGTTAACTGCGCCAATGCCGCCTTGCAGCAAGGAAGCCAATTGCGTCCCACTCAATCCGGTTGCGGTTTGCAGTTGTTGAAGCAAACTAGATGGCACACTAGTGCCGGTTGTTGTATCTGCCACGGTATTTACTCCACTTGTAATAGGCGCTGTCACGCCGGTTTCTCCAACAGTGCCGCCATTAAGAGTAGGCGTTGTCAAGCCAGGCGCACCCATTCCCGCAGCGTCAGAAAGACCAGCAGCAGCCAGCGGAGCGCCGGCAGAAGCACCAATGTTAGAAAGCGCCGTAAGGCCAGTCCCGCCACCCATTCCAGCCGCAACAGGCGAAGCAGCAGCCAAAGGCGCACCAGCAGCCAATGAAGGATTAGCGGCAGCGGTAAGGCCAGTGGTTCCTGCGCCACTTGTCAAGCCAGCGCCAGCGGTAGCGGCATCGGTAGCAACAGGGGCAGTCAATCCTGCGGCAGCGGGTGCAGACGTTAGGCCAGGTGCAGCGGCATCAGTACCAATGCTAGACAAAGACGTGGTGGCAGGCGTGATAGTTGATGCGGCAGGCGCAGTAGCAGCACCAATTTCAGACAAGGGTGTGACAGCAGGTGCGGCAGAAGCTAGGGGGGCAAGCTCGCCAGTTAACGTAGCAGCAGCCGGAATAACGGGAGAAGAAAGAGCGCCAGCGGTAGCGGCATCACCAAATCCGCCAGCCATCGCAGCGGTAGTTCCCTCAGTTCCCAAGGCAGGAGCAGCGCCGCCAAAGATACTAGCTAACGCATCAGGTGCAGAACTAAATAAATTTGAAATTGAGCCAAGTCCAAACCCACCAGTCAGCGCACCCACACCAGCAACCGTCAGCGCTTGTGCAAGTGCGTCATTAGACATAACATTGCCAACATGATTTACTTCACTGCTAATAACATCTCCCAGATGATTTACAGTGTTTGAAAGTTGTAAACTTGAATCTAAATCAGCAAGAGAATTGCTAATGCTTCCAAAAGGGTCGCTCCAAAAAGACATATACAAATCCTAAGTGTTGTAGTAAGGGATTTTATACGCCTTACCGTTTACAGTCACATTGATAAATCC
>Ga0208251_1000518_pt1 | contig 10438 bp, 10 predicted proteins | sample CryBogCBE15Jun09_FD_184560 | JGI IMG/M metagenome (GOLD analysis project Ga0208251, IMG submission 184560) | Freshwater microbial communities from Crystal Bog, Wisconsin, USA - CBE15Jun09 (SPAdes) (version 2) | ecosystem: Environmental > Aquatic > Freshwater > Lake | place: Crystal Bog...
CCCCTGACCGGGTTGTGCGTTCATGCTGGTCATGGGCTTGTAGCCAGCCGGCATGCCCGGCAGAAGGCCATTATTCGCCTGCATCATCGCCTGGATGTCGGCAATTTGTTGTGGAGACAGGTTAAGGCCGGAAGCCGCGCCGCCGTAGTATTTGCCTACGCGACCGCCCCGGTTTTCTGGAGAAGCATCTGGTGCTGTTTCAGGTGCAGCGTTAGCCCCAGGGCCAACATTGACGTTAGCAGTTCCGCCGGTTGAACCAGACCCACCCAAAGCATTAACCGCCTGCGGACCATTACCTAAACTACCAAGTGCAGCGTTAAGATCAATGCCCATAGAGGCGTTTGTGTTTTCAATATTATTGGTAGTGGAAGCGCCGCCCGTATTGCCAAGGGTTCCGTTTCCAATAGTGCCGCTTCCCGCACCGCCAAACAATCCACCCCAACCACTGCCACCAGTAATCAGATCGCCAAGGGCTGCACGCATACCCTTGACGTCACCCATAAACGAACCTGTGCCACCATAGGCTCCGGTCCCAGTATTAGGCCCTCCCATACCACCCAATTCACCAGCACCAAGGCCGGTAGATGTCGCGCTCATATATGGGATGCTAGACGTGGTTGTCGGAGCAGATGACGTAGTCGTGCCAGACGAGGATGTGGCCGGCGGTGCGCGTAGGGCAGCCGGGTTTAACAGCGAATAATCAGACAGCATCTGGCTTGCGGACGGCTTGGCAGCGGTTTGACTGCCTAGCGTATTGAAAATATCCCCCCAGGCTGCGCTGGAAGGGGCAAGGCCAGATGAGGCGGTGCCGGTCGGATTATAGATCGCCTGGATGGCGCTCATAACATCAGGAGTGCCACCGTAGGCAAAACCTTCGCCCGCATGCTCGATGCCAACTGCGCCGCCCATGCTTGACGGGATAAGCCCACCGGATGCGTATTTGGGCTTTACCGCGCCACCGCGCGCTTGACCAAAAATGGACATAGGCGTCGTTGACGTCGTTGTAGCGCCATACAACGGACCCAGGGACCCAACGGCATTGGTGTAGAATTGCGATGTCTGGAACGGGTATGCCTGCTGTTGCAGGAACTGGTTGTATAGGGCAGTAAGGCCGGCTTGCTGCGTCTGTTGAGCGACTTGACCTGCGCCCATCTGTGCCTGCGCACCCTGCAATGCAGCACCCTGAGCGCCAGTTCCTAGGGCAGCAAGCTGCTGCGAAGCACCCGTCCCCATGCCATACAACTGATTGCCAAGGGCAGCCTGCTGCGCCGCCGTAGTGGCACCCTGCGTGAACGCCTGATTGCCTACGCCGGCAAGGCCCTGTGCGGCACCTGTTTGTTGACCGTAGACGTTCTGACCGAGGCCAGCCAAAGCTTGACCGGTGCCGGTGTATTGGTTGTAAGCCTGATTGCCGAGGGCAGCCTGCTGTGCAGCCGCGCCCATGCCTTGAGCATACTGTTGCTGACCAAGAGCGCCGACACCCTGTGCGACAGTGGTCCCTTGACCGAATACGTTCTGACCGAGGCCAGCCAACGCCTGCCCAGTCCCGGTGTATTGATTGTATAGGTTCTGGCCTGTCGTCTGCAATGCGGCGCGGTTTGCCTGCTGTGCGGCGAGATTTACGCCCTGTTGCTGCTGCGCTGCCGCGAGTGCCTGATTGTAGCCGGTATTCAAGAAATTGGTGTTTGTTTGCGCATTGGCTAGATTCTGCTGATAGGCAAGATTCGCCTGGGCAATGCCCGAGCGATCACCGCCAAATGCACCAGCCTGGATGGCATTACCTTGCAGGCCGGACGCCTGTTGGGCGTTCTGCATGTTTTCGCCGGCCAGCATCGCATTGTATGCCGAGCCAAGGAACGGCGACATAAACTGGCCGATCTGCTGTCCACCGATCTGCTGGGCATTGACTGCCTGTCCACCGGCATAGGTATAAGGATTGGCAGCAGCTAGGCCAGCACCATAGGAAGCGCCTGCGGCTTGGTTGTATGGCGACACAGCCTGTTGAGCCTGCCCATACTGGCCCATAGCGGCCATGTTAGCCATAGAACCTTGTTGCTGGGCCTGTTGGACGTTTTGGGCGCTCATGGCATTCATCGGCATGCCGGCTGCCAGACCTGCGCTATACGAAGCGCCTGCGGCTTGGTTATATGGGTCAGCAGCGCCGGGTGCGCCAGCATATCCATATGCAGCAGCCTGATTAAGTCCGGCACCGATACCCTGGGCCTGACCCAGCGTGTTCGCGGCACCATAAATAAAGGGTTGGGCCTGCCCCATGCCAGTCGCAAGAGCGCCAGTGGCCGCTTGATAATATGGCTGCGCCTGACCGGCGGCATCGTTGGTATTGGCAATACCGGCCTGCTGGGTGTTGTTTAGACCGGCGACAAAGGCGTTCGGATCAGTGGAGTATTGCTGAAAAGGTGTCCCGGCAGCATTGGCAGCATTGGTGACGGCAGTGTTGTAGTTTGCCGCAACTTGTTGAGGGATGCTCGTGGTCGAAGTGGAAGTAGCCGGTTGGAGAAACGGATTAGACATACGTCAATGCTCCACTGCATCACGAGGCTTCAAGTGTCCCGCCCCATACAAGAAAAGGCTACCAGTCGGTTTACCAAACTGCCGTTCATATAAACGGACTTTGGCATCAGTCTTACCTTCAGATTCCAGGCCAACGTAAAGAGGTATAGATAATGAATTGGCGATCTTCTTAGCTAATTCACACAAGGCCCTAGCGCGACCACCCTTTGACCCCCTAAAGTCTGGATGAACAAAAACTTCACGCTCTGCAAGAACCTTTTCGTTTGAATACCACGTTTCGCTGATATCCAAAAGAACAAAACCCTGAACAGACTTGTCGTTACCCAAGACGATGCCACAAATACTGCCTCTGCCAAGCAATGCATTGATGACGTAATTGCGGACCTTAGACTCATTTACTTCAAACAATCCTGTTTCTTTAAGAGAAAGCAGAACCAAAGGCAAAACCAGTTCAATGTGTTCTTGTTTTGCAATCAACACCGAAAATGATTTATCAGTCATGTCTTATCCTTTATCAGTCCCGTTTCGGGCCTGGAAGTTTCTGCAAAGTCTTGATTGTCTTCGCTCGCATACGCTTAATCCAATCATCCAAAACCCGATGACCAGAATCCATGTCGCCATCACCTGCCCAAGCAACTTCATGGGGAGCCAGGACATATTCGCCGCCAGCAGCGACAATGGGGACGGCTCCTCCATCATTTTGACCACCAGCGGCACGGTGCGGCATTACAGCCCCATATGGACCGCTAGACTGACCATACGGCATAGAACCGCCGCCATATGGCATCCCGCCAAAGATGCGCTTCACCTGCTTAAAACCAGCCATAGTGTTCCCCTCGCCCATCGCACTGACGATGTCGGCGGGGATGACGTATGATCCTGACGGAACATGCATCGGCAGGTGATCGGTGCGACCGGCCACACTGCTATGGATCGGCCCTGTATGCAGGTGAGGAGACATCTTAGGATTGAAGCCGACCGTGGAAGTCGTGGTGGTTAGTTCGCCGCCATCAAGCCTTGCCTTACGGGCAACATTCAGGGCGGCGGCAATACTTTGATCGGTTGGATGCCCCGCATGCACCATTTCGCTGATGTTGTGGCTGATCGTCGCCTGCGACTTACCCTTCGTGAGCGGCATTCAGTCCTCCATTCAAGAATAGCTGATGGCGGCGGTCATGCCGGTCCCGGTAGTCACTACAATACCATATGCAACAGGGAAATTGAGAGTAAAAACGCCGACAGTATTTGGAATTGTCGCAATCGCTCTTGCTGATGTCGCCGTTGCCGTAGTCGATGCATCATAAATTGTTCCCGTGGACGATCCAGCCACAATAATACTCACAACACAAACTCGGCCAGGGGTGGCAGATACAAGCGTTGTTGTGGCACCAGCAAGTGAAAGAGAGTTACGCGCACCAGCTAAATTAATAGTCGTCTGCGCTTCACTGTTGAGTGCAGTTACTACGTTTTTTGTGGCTGTAAGTAAATCGTCTAAAGATGCCATTTAATACTTCCCGTCTGCTTGGTATCTATATCGGATATTCCCTATTCTCCACCAGCTACCGACATCATTACTTCCTACATTGATCGACACAAGGCGACCGCGAAGCCTTGGAGAAATAAACGTGGTGCTTTGCGTCAATGTGAACGGGCCGTAGGATATGGGTGTCTGGCCGGCATAGTCATCGGTGTAGAACGTCATATTCAACTGCGCGCTCTGGGTGCCGTTATAGTAGCCCCACTTGGCGTCTGGCCACACTTGGTCGATAAAAGCCTTGTTGTCGGCTTCATTGATGACGAAGTAGCCAGTCTGGAAGAACGAGTTCATCGCGCTGCCATCGGCGTCGGTAGACGTCTCGTGCTGATAGATGTAGCGGCTTACGGGGTCAGCGCCGATAGGCGGTCCGAAGATGGATTCGTTAATCCAGGCAGATCGGCCAAGGGAGCCGTAATCCCATTGCCCTATGACTGTGTTATACTTGACGTAGGCAGCCACTTCGCCGTTGCTGGTGGTGGTCGGATAATACCACGCCACTTCATTGAAGCGGGAATTGACAGCCACCCTGATCTTGTTGACGTTCGACATGTCGATTTGCTGGAAGATCACGTCCCAGATGGGGCATGGTATGGGCTGAACGCCAGAACCGGACAGCGAAAAGAACTGGCTTTGACCCATCCAATAGACGACGCCATTGAACGATCCGGCAGCCTTTCGACCGATCATGCCGCAACCGGCAGCAATTTCGTTGAAGCTATAGATATAGGGTTGGCCGATATACTGCATCGACCATACGGCAAGGTCCGTCCACACAAGACCCTGCTGCGGACCCTGGATGCATCCAACGATCCTTGACCCTTTCGGGATACGGAATGAGCCAGCCTGATTGGTGCTTTGAGCAACCCACGCACCGTAATTTTGAACGTCGCACCAGCGGATCAAGAGGGGATCGGCAATGCCGGTGAAGGTGGAACCCCAGGCAATGATCTGGCGCTGCGGCATAGCCACGAACATGCCGTCATTGACAGGCGGTGCCTGGGGGATAACCGTGGCAATCGGCTGCCCTGACGTCGGGTCATATTGGAAGATTGGGCCGGATGCTGGGTCGATGGATTGGATAAGCGCCGCTGACGTTTGTGCGCCGGTTGCTGTGCCGGCGAAGGAGATCGTCCCAGGACCAGACGCAGTCACCACGTATGTGCCATTGTAGGCGCTAGGAGAGGCACCAGAGAGCGTTACCGTGTTGCCGACGGGTATGACGTAGGTGCCAGAGAATGTGGCCGTCACGACCGTCCCTGTGCCACTCAGCGTCAGGCTGTTGAAGTCCACATCAAACTCTGGCACCGGGCATGCGACAAGGATTTCGCCCCAGTTGTCCAGGGTCCAATCATTTGTGTAGACAGGCACACCCGTAGTCGGGACGATGCCGGCACCCGTGCCATATCCGCCAGAACCATATCCGCCAATGCCGTATCCAGTCCCGGCAGGGACAGTCCCAAAGCCAATGTAATATACAAAGTTGGCGTTACCGCCATTCATAAATGCAGAAGCGGATGACGTCGCAGTATTACTTGCCTGTATTGTAAATGTATTTGCTGTTGGGACGCTAAGTATTGAATAGTCGCTGTAAAATACAATGCCGCCAACGCTGACGGGGATATTTACTGCGAAACTACTTCCTACAGAATACCCGTGATTTGCTAAGGTGACGGTCGTAAGACCGGTCCCGGATACCGTGGTGAATTGCGGCGTGGCACCGCCCGAAGTCACAGTCGATGTGGCTGCCAGGGGGTTGCCGAATAAGTCAACGGCGTTGATGGTGTATGTCGTCCCGCTAACAACCGTCACGGGGTAAAACCCGAACAGGACTAAGCCGCCGACACTGATCTGTGTCGAAATAAACACCGAATCGTAGCTTGTCGTGGTTATGCCGGCGTCAACGATGGTGACGACATTGCTGCCGGTCACGGTGGAGAAGTTGACAGCGGGGTTCGTCGTGATCGTGCGCGGCGTGATATCGACCAAGTTGCCGTTGGTGATGACGGCAAGCTGGGCCTGATAGGAGGATGCTGTGGCCTCATTGCCGACAGCCAAATGCTGATTAGCGTTGGTGTCTTCCCATGCCCATAAGGCGCGGGTGATGGTCTGCATGGCGGTTGGAAAAAATTTGTTCCAGCCTCCTAACTTTTGCGCAAGACCTAAGCCCGCTCTGTCTGGGACAAAACGAATCAAATTACATGAAGAAATGGCCGCTTCATTTAGTGCGGGTGTTTTGTTGATATCTACGCCAGGAATAAGTTTAAGTGATGCATGAGGCATTTGTTTGTCTCCATGTATCCCAGCGACGTTTTGCTCCTTCTGACATTCTGGCACGAACTTCAGCGGATTTTTTCTTCCCTCGCACAGCGTTTGCGGCTGCTGCGTTAGACTCAGGGCGAGCCTTTAATGATAAGCTTATTTTCTCCTTACTTTCGTTCGTCCAAACGCGACTCTTGTTGGCGGCCGCAATTTTCGCACGCGTTAGTTCAGTGTGCTTTTTGCCAAAAAATGGATTTTTATCTCCACTTAACGATGCTGATATAGATTTTTTATGTTTATTGCTAAGTTGTTTACCTTTATGTGAATCACTTATCTTAGCTTTTGTTTCTTGGGATAAACTGGCTCCAAGCCTATATGTATTTCCTTTTTTTGATGCTCCAATCGCGGATTTTCTTTCTTTTGATAATTTCCATCCAGAGTTTTTCCCACCTCCAATAGCTTTATTAGCCAATGGGAATCCTAAATCATTCCATACGGATATAGTTTCTTTTTCAATGTCATATGCCATATCTTCCGTTAATCCAGAAAATAATATTTTTACTAAAACTTTTCCTCCATTTAATTTGACTTTATTTTGTATATTAATATGATGATTGTTACGCTTTTTCATATTATAAGCACGACCAGCCATGCCTTTCCCTACATAGAAACACGCGTTAATATCTGTTCTCCAATGCTCATATACATAAAATGTCGCCACGATTTACCCCCTGGTCGGCGTTGCGACAGGCGAAATAGAACTAGATGACCAAGCAGCAGCCTCGAATTTCTTGCGGTATTCTTCGCCCTGAGCGCCCTTCAGAAGGGTTTGGTATTGCGCCTCGTATGTCGGACCCATTTGCGGATCGTTCGAAGCTGGGCCAAAGTTGCGCTGGAACTGGCTGATATAAATCATAGACGCCTGGAGCAGCATATCCGGCAGATACGTGCTGATAAACGTCGTTCCGGTGTTCGCCAGGGCCGTCGTTGCGTTGACGGCAAGGGTCTGCATGCGGACCAAGCCAGTCAGCGTCACCGGATACGCTTGGTCTGGGTATGGGCCTACGATGTAAATCTGGGACGTGTTGCCATATGTGGCTGCGTCGCCGCCGTATGGCGCGAAGTATGCCGGCATCGCCGCCGACGTGCTGTCACCGTAGACGTTTTGCAGGAATTGCTTGGAAACGGGCAACAAGGGATAAGTTGCGCCACCGGAAACAACCGAAATAGTCTGCAAGGTGACGAAATCGTTGATGCTCAAGGTCAACAGATTATTAAAGGCAGTCAAAGCGTAGCTAGTATTGCTCGAAATGGCTGGGAATAGGTCTAAATCACGCTGAATGCGCAGTTCGGCATAGTTCAGCATCTGCGGGATAATGGCGTTAAATGCAGCATCGACACCAACAACAACACCGCTCGACGTCGTCGTGTTCACAATGGCCATCGTCGCCACCTGGGTGACGTAGCCGTTGTAGGTCAGAGGTGTTGTGGCCGGAGAAGTGGTCATGATGAGTTTGTTTACCATACCCCGAAAGGGGAATTAAGGAAAATTTGCTTCGGTCAGGATCGAGAGGTTGCGGGGCGTTGTCATGAGGATACCTTAGCTTTTAATGTTGAAATTTCAGCCGACAATTCTTGGATGGCGTTAGATGTGGCTTTGGTGAGGGACATGGGAGTTATTAGCTTACGTTAACCAAGGAAGTTGCGTCAGCGGTTGGGGTATTAGTTCCATTCCCTGTATAATATCCAACAGGGCCAACAATCGTTGAAAGTTGAAGCGAGTGATAACTATAACCAGTATTATAGATAGAAATCGCAGAATTGCAGTTAATAACAGAGTTAACTTTGGTCAGATAACCATCGCCAGTTGAGTGATCGCTGCTGGCTTGGTATGCGTTAATTACGCCTCCCGTAAAAGCGGAATAGTTTGCATGGGACGCAGTAGTTCCATTGTATGATCCAGTTGACTGACTTGCTTCAATCCTACCTCCGTTTGCCGCCCAATATCCGTATTGGTTATTATGACTAGAATTAACATTAAATGCCCACAAAGAGCCTCCTGTTAATGCACCAACTCCAGCAACATAATTGTAGACAGCAAACCCGTTGTTACAAATAAGCGAACCCATTTCTGCTAGAAATCCATAACCAAGATTTTGAGAACTATCGCCGCAATAAGAACAATGTGCGTACCTTGCTTCAACAACTCCACCATTAAATGCATGAATCCCACAATCCCCAGCGTAAGCAATGTATGGGCCAGTAGATCCGTTGTTCTGGCAATAGATATGCCCGTCAAGTTCTGAACGCATACCGTAGTAGAACTTGTTAATATAGACATTTACGCCAACGGTAACAGTTCCTCCCATGTAAGCCCAAATACCGAATCCATAAGGACTAATTCCAGCGTTCCAAGTATAATTACTTTGCCATCCGTCGAGAGCATTTATTGTTACCCCGTCAATAAAGCCAAGGGCATAATTGTTTTTAATCCAAAAGGCTGGGGTGTTATTGGCTTGGTAAAACTGAAGAACTACGTTTGCAGGAGTAGTCGTATTGCCAATAATCTGAATCTGATTTCCCTGTGGGTGGGAAGGGGTAATGGAAATAGGGGAACCAGACGTGCCGTAAGTATAAGTTCCGTCAGCAATCTTGATCGTTACGGTAACACCGTTATCGATGTACCTTTTGTTCAGATAGGCTAAAGCAACATTGATGTCTGCAAACTGTGAAGGAACATTCAGCGTGACGCTTGAATAAACGTCCCCGATTGGAAGAAGCCCTCCGCCGTAACTAAACTTTCCTTCTCCGTAAAGATTTGTGTAACCAAGAGCAGTTGAAGTGACGACATATGTTCCAGCAGGAGCAAATACTAGCTGCCCTGTTGCGTTAGCAGCAGTAAAAGCAGCCGTATCATCAGTTACACCATCCCCAACAGCACCAAAATCCTTAACATTCGCCACATCGGCAACCCTCGCCCCCAACGTCCGGGCGGTCGTAGACCCTGTAGCAACAACCGACGCGCCCGTGGCGTTGTTGTTGTAATACAGTAAATCAACAGTCCCATTATCCGACAAAAATGGAAGGGAATTTGAACCGCTCATTTATCGGCCTTGTTATCCAGTTTGTCGAAAATCTTTTCGAACATATTGCGGATTTCCCGCATTGTATCATTGAAGTCTGTTTTTGCCACGTAACTTGTTGGCAATGATACTTCGATTTTTCTAATATCTGCTTGTAGGTCTTTGACGGATTGATAGAGTTGACGTGCAAACCATCCAATGACAGCCAAGATGGCTCCCCCGACTAGGTTAATGGTGGTTTGCACGTCCATTTTGGCCTCTTAGGCGGCAGGGGTTTCGGATGCCGGTGTAGCAGGTGCATCGGCGGTGACGGTCGCTTGCGGCGCTTCCGGCGTCACGCCCATCTGCGCTTCCGCCATGCTCTTGATCTTGACGATCAGATTGGCGACTTCCTTGAACGGGCGTTCGGCAAGCGCCATCAGGATGGAGTTCAGTTCTTCGACGGTGTGTTCAATAGTAATGAGGGCGGACATATTATTCTCCGGTTAAGTGTTTTGTGCCGGTGCGGCAGGGACTGTATCGCCAATATTAAGCCCGTTGGCAATGATTACTGTGCATCCAGCAGGCGGCGTCCAAGACGATTGACCATCCCAAAGAATCAAGTTTACGACCACGCCATCAGCATTAACAACTGCATACGTCTCAGCCATTTACCACTCCATAATATAGATAACGCCAGCGCCGCCAGTGCCGCCGGTTCCTGCGGTAGCCCCGGTTTGCGTAGCACCACCGCCACCACCACCGCCACCAGGGAAGCCGCCAGCACCGCCGTTACCGCCGGAAGAAGCAAGGCTGGAAGCACCACCGCCACCGCCAGAAGCGCCACCCGATCCCATCAAAGCCGTTTGACTTGGACCAGCACTACCAGCACCACCTGACGAGCCGCCCGCACCGCCGACAATAGATTGGCTAAAGTTTGATCCGCCGCCAGACGAACCATTCCCGGCAGCACTGGTAGTCACACCGCTGCCTGCCCCACCGCCTGCTGCCCCATAAGCAGCAACACTAGGCGTCGTTCCGGCCACAG
>Ga0208251_1000542_pt1 | contig 10211 bp, 10 predicted proteins | sample CryBogCBE15Jun09_FD_184560 | JGI IMG/M metagenome (GOLD analysis project Ga0208251, IMG submission 184560) | Freshwater microbial communities from Crystal Bog, Wisconsin, USA - CBE15Jun09 (SPAdes) (version 2) | ecosystem: Environmental > Aquatic > Freshwater > Lake | place: Crystal Bog...
TAGGTAAAACTTTTAATTTTTTTAAGGAAATCAAATGAGTAATAATCTCTTAACGATATCCAAAATCACCAACGAAGCTCTGATGGTTTTGGAAAATGAACTTACGTTCACAAGCGAAGTTGACCGCAACTATGATGACCAGTTCGCTGTTGTCGGTGCAAAGATTGGTAACACAGTCAATGTCCGCAGACCGGGTCGCTTTATCGGTACAACTGGCCCAGCTTTGAACGTTGAAGACTTCAACGAGACTAGCGTCCCTGTAACTTTGAGCACTCAATTTCACGTTGATACTCAGTTCACTACCGCTGATCTTGCATTGTCTTTGGACATGTTCTCTGATCGTGTGTTGAAGCCTGCGGTTGCCGCCATTGCCAACAAGATTGACCGTGATGGCTTAGTCATGGCTAAGAACAACACAGCCAATATCGTTGGTACTGCTGGAACACCTCCAACTGGTTTGATTACATACTTGACTGCTGGTGCTTACCTTGACTCTGAAGGTGCTCCTCGTGATGGTCGTAGGTCAGTAACCATTGAGCCATTTACTTCTGCAACTATTGTTGATAGTTTGAAAGGCCTCTTTGTGCCCCAAGAAGCTATTGGCGAACAGTATCGCAAAGGCCTCATGGGTCGCGACAGCGCTGGGGTTAATTGGAAAATGGACCAAAACGTTGTCTCCCAACAGTTTGGTGCTTGGACAGGTGGAACTGCTGGTTCTATTACTGTTAATGGCTCAAACCAAGGTCTTGCATCAGGATGGGCACAAACATCTACGATCAACATCACAGCTACTGCTGCTGGTGCATTGAATCAAGGTGATGTGATTACTTTTGCAGGTGTGTACGCTGTTAACCCACAAAATCGTCAAGCCTATGGCAATAACAAGTTGAGAAACTTTGTTGTTACATCTGCTGTCACTTTGTCTAATGGCAATACATCAGTAACAGTTAGCCCTGCATTGATTTATGGTGGTCAGTTCCAAAACGTTACAGCATCTCCCACAAGTGGTGTTGCAGTTACTCCTTTCTCAATTGGAGTTTCTGGTTCTGGTACATACTCACCACAGAACATTATGATGCACAGAAATGCGTTCACCTTGGCGGTGGCGGACCTCGAATTGCCTGAAGGTGTCCATTTTGCTGGTCGTGCAAGCGACAAAGAAATTGGCCTCTCAATGCGTGTGGTCAGGCAATACACGATTAACAACGATAGCATTCCAACTCGTTTGGATGTGCTCTACGGATGGGCGCCACTCTACCCTGAGTTGGCTTGCCGTATTGCAGCTTAATTAACAATTTAAGGAGTATTTAATTATGAGTAATCCCGGACCAGCAACCACAGTCAGCAATCACCCACAGAACTTGGCTACAAACCAAGCCTTGCGTTTGATTGCTTCAGCTCAATCAGTTAACTTGGCCTACGCTGGTGACACAGCAATGGCTCTTGTCGATGTGAGCAAATTCGTACCTGTTAGCGTAATCATTACCAATGGCCTTAACTCTAGTGGTTCTACAACCACTATTGCTACTGCTACTGTTGGTGTTTACACAAACACAGGAGCAACTGGAACAACAGTATTGACTACTGCTGCTTTGACAAGCAACACAGGTGGCCCTTATGTGACCATTTCTGCTGCAACAAATCCGAACACAGCTATATCTAGCTTCAGCAATTTATATGTAAATGTTGGAACTACGATTGCAGCTACTTGTGACGTATTTGTTTATGGCTACGACCTCACATTTTTACCTTAATTTGTGAGTAAATAAGAAGAAGGCCATCCTCAAAAGGGATGGCTTTTTTCGCTTTTCAGATACAATAATCCAAAAGGAGTTTTTATGTCATTACAAACTACGATCCTAAGAGGAAATATCCTCAATTCCTTCCTTGTTTACCCAACATTGACACCTGCAGCAGTCTCTGGTTCACAGGCAACTCAAACATTTACTATTCAAGGTCTTTTGCTTAACGACTTTGTAAATATTTGCTTGCAAGGTGCTCAGACTACTGGTGTTGGCATTGCTAATGCTTGGGTATCTGCTGCTAACACTTTGTCAATTCAATTCACAAATAGCACAGGTTCTTCTGCAACTCCTGCATCTGGTGTGTATACATTGGGTGTAGATCGTTTGGAAGGCACAATCCTTCCTACTAATGCAGTTTAATCATGGCAGGTTCAACAGTCCAACGTAATGCTGGTCAAACGACTGCGTTATCAGTCACAAACACGAGCCATGCCTCGACTTTGATTGATGACACAACGAATGACCAGATCAACTACGCATCTTTCTTGAACACAGGAGCAAGTCCAATTGCTGTGAAGTTTTCTAGCTTCTCACCTTGCCCTGCTGCTGTGTTTCCTGTAGATGGTTCAACACTTGGTGATTTCGTTCTACCTGCTGGAATGAGTTCACCATTGATCTTAGCTACACCTACTACTCCCTTTTACATGACTGCTATCAGTAACTCAGGTACTGCTGGCATCTTGTATGTGACACCAGTAGGTGACCAAAGTTGATTTTGGGGGGTGAAATTCCCCCCTTTTTTTAGGGTTCAACATGACTGCAAGCAATAACGTCTCCAACACAGTAACCACTAACATATTGCCTGTTCAGGCATTGTATGATCCTACAACTTTAGCGTTTATCACGTTCATTGGCCCTGCTGGTCTGCCATTTACGAGTGCTGCTGGTGGTGTGTCAAGCGTTGATGTTTCAGGTGGTACGACTGGTTTGACCACAACTGGAGGCCCAATTGTCTCAAGTGGCACAATTACCCTTGGAGGCACTCTTGCAGTCACAAATGGAGGCACAGGAGCTACAACTGCTACTGGTGCGATCAACAACCTTTTACCTAGCCAAGCAACTCACGCAGGTAAATACCTAACCACAGATGGTACAAACACATCTTGGAGCACATCTGGTGCTAATTTGTCTGTTGTTAACGATACAAGCACCAATGCAACTCGTTATTTAACCTTTACTGACGTAAATACTGGTGTCATTACCCAAGAATACGTTAGCTCATCAAAATTAACCTATAACCCCTCTAGTGGGACTGTAACTGCAACCACTTTTGTAGGTGCTTTGACAGGAAATGCCTCAACTGCAACTTTGGCAGCAAGTTCAACTAACATTGCTGGTGGTGCAAATGGTTCTTTGCCTTACCAAACAGGGTCAGGAACAACGACTTTCTTGGCAGCAGGATCAAATGGTCAGTTTTTGACCTTGAGTGGTGGTGTACCAACTTGGTCTAATTTGTCTTATGTAAGCTCATTTAGTGCAGGAACAACTGGATTCACACCAAACGTATCTACTACAGGTGCTGTAACCCTCTCAGGCACGTTAAATGTAGCGAATGGTGGCACAGGTGTTACTTCTAGCTCTGGAGCGAATAGCGTTGTTTTAAGAGATGCTAATGTAAACACATCTGCTAACGATTTCTATGAGGGATTTACTAACGTAGCTGCTGCAGGGACAACCATTACGCTAACTGCTGCATCAACACCTAACTTTGTGATAACTGGCTCAGGTGGTCAGACCTATAAGTTACCTGATGCAACAACAATCCCTACAGGTGCGATATACACTTTTAACAACAATCAAACTTCTGGTGCGATTAGTGTGCAAAACAGTTCAGGAACATTAGTTGTTTCTGTGCCCTCTGGTGGTTTTGTTGAAATCATTCTTTTGACCAATTCTGTTGCAGCAGGAACTTGGGATTACCATTTCCAAGCACCCTCAAACGTATCTTGGTCAACCAACACATTCAGTTACGCAGGGTCGATTACCAACGCAACATGGAATGGTGTGTCAATTGGTGCAATTTATGGTGGAACAGGGCAGACTAGTTATACGACTGGTGACACTCTTTACGCATCTGCATCTAATACGCTATCTAAGTTAGCAATTGGCTCAACTGGACAGGTTTTAACAGTATCTGGTGGTGTTCCTACATGGGCTAATACATCATCTGCAACTACGATTACTGATGACACTACGACTAACGCAACTCGTTATATTAACTTTACAAGTGCAACAAGTGGTAGTCTGACAAACATTGGAACTAGCTCGACTAAGCTCCAATACAACCCAAGCACAGGCACAATTACAGCACCATCAATTACAACTACATCTGATGCAACCATTCATGGATTGACTGTTGGATTGGGTGGTGGTTCTGTATCTACCAATACTGCATTTGGGTATCAAACATTAAATGCAAATACTTCAGGCTCCGTAAATACCGCAATTGGTTATCAAGCTGGTTTAGCTAATACAACAGGTGCTGGTATTGTTTTTGTTGGTAACTCTGCTGGTTCAGCAAACACAACAGGTTCTAATAATACTGCAGTAGGTGGATATCAAACATTTATATCAAATTTAACAGGTTCTAATAATGTGTCTGTTGGAAGTGCTGCATTAAGATTTTCGACAAGTGATGGAAACACAGCAATAGGTTATTCATCGCTTACCAACAATACTGCTTCATATAATACAGCTGTAGGTAATTTGGCTGGGTATAGCAATACAACAGGTGGCCTTATAACTGCTTTAGGTTATACTGCTTTATATAGTAATACTACTGGTTCATATAACATTGCCGTAGGAACAGGTGCTCTTTATTCCAACACCACAGCATCTAACAACACAGCAGTAGGATATCAAGCTTTATACAGCAATACAAACGGAAACAACACTGCTGTTGGTTTTCAAACAATATATACCAATACAAGTGGCTATGCTTTAGTAGCTGTTGGCTATCAAGGATTATATAAAAATACAACAGGAACAAACAATATTGCTATTGGTTATCAGCCTTTATATAACAATACAACGGGCGTATTTAATGTAGCTATTGGCGATTCAGCACTCCAAGCCAACACCACAGCATCTAGTAGCGTAGCAGTAGGCTATCAGGCTGGATATAGTGCTACAACAAACGGATTAAATACATTTATTGGTGCGGCTGCTGGATATAACGCAACTGGCGCTAACAACACTTTTGTTGGTAATTCATCAGGCACTAATGTCACATCAGGCGCAAAAAACACTATTCTTGGTTGCTATAACGGCACTCAAGGTGGTTTAAATATCCAAACAGCATCAAACTACATTGTGCTGTCTGATGGGGATGGTAATCCTAGAGCTTATCAATCAAGTACAGGTGGTTGGTATCAATATAACAATTCAACTCTTTGGTCTGTAACATCAGACGTTCGTATAAAGAAAAATGTTGTTTCTTTAAATTCAGGTTTGTCAGTAATTGAAAAATTAAGACCAGTTGAATTTGATTACATTGAAAATGAAAAACACGATATTGGTTTTATTGCTCAAGAATATCAAACTGTTTTACCTGAACAAGTAAATGAAAAAGATGACGGAATGTTATCTTTAACACCAAATCTTGTGCCTTATCTTGTTAAGGCAATACAAGAATTAACCGCCCGTGTGGCACAACTTGAATCTAAAGGAGTTTAAAATGGCAGCAGTTAATCAATGGACATGGACAATTACATCAATGCAACAATGGCCTTCTGGCCCTAATGCAGGATATGTCGTAAACATTAACTGGGAGCTAACTGGTACTGATTCCGTGAACACAGCTAGTATTGGTGGCAACACTCAGTACCCAGTTACTGATGCCCAAGCGGGGTTTACACCCTACGCACAATTAACTCAAGCCACAGTTATTGGTTGGGTGCAAGAATCTTTGGGTGCTCAAGGTATTGCTAACTTTGAAGCAAATGTCCAAGGTCAAATCAATAGCCTAGAAAACCCTCCTGTTAGCCCAACAACGCAACCATTGCCTTGGAGTGCTTAATGGATTGGAAGATTCTTTCAATTGAGCAAACAGATGGGTTAATTACCCATGCTGAGTATTTTGTATCTTTAAATGGTGTTGAGCATCAAGGAACTCATGCTTTTTTGGGTAAAGAAATCAAAACCCCATTTGATGAGATTAAAGAGCAAAATATCATTGATTGGATAATTCAAGAAACTACCCAAGATGGTATAAATCTTATACAATCTAATCTAGAAAAACAGCTAGTGCAGAAGGAAAAGACCTCTTTGCCTTGGGTTTTCAAGACTTTTAAACCTACTTTGGGATGAAGTTATGGCACAACCCATCGACATAGTTAGCAGAGCACTCAAGGACATTGGAGCACTAGAGGCTGGAGAAATCCCTACTCCTGAAGCAGCTACTGATGCCTACGAGATGTTGCAGGATATGTTAGATCAATGGTCTAACGAGTCCATGATGGTCTTTTACAAGACTGAAATCATATTCCCTGTTGTACAAAACGTTACCCAGTACACCATTGGCCCTACAGGTTCAGTTCAAGCTAACTTTGTAGGCTCAATTTCAGGTAACGTCCTGACCATCACATCCATTAACTCTGGTGGCATTAACACCAACATGATGTTGTCAGGTACAGGCATAGCTGCAGGAACAATGATTACAGGCTTTGCTACTGGTGCTGGTGGTCAAGTTAATGAAGCAGGTACATATTCTGTCAACATTAGTCAAACAGTAGCATCTACTACGATCACAGGCTATTACAAACGTCCTTTGACCATCAATTCTGCTTTTGTCAGGGTTAACACTACTTCCAATGGAGTTGCCATCACAGGTGGTGGCTTAGATTACCCAGTTTCTGTTCTCAATATTGAAGAATACGAAATGATTGGTTTAAAGACTTTGAATGGCCCTTGGCCTAAAGCCTTGTACTATCAACCTACTGAGGTTTTGGGTAACTTGTATTTATGGCCTAATCCTGCTCAAGGTGAGATGCACGTTTTCTGTGACAACATATTCACCAGAAGCACAACCATGTACGACCCAATAGCCCTGCCAGAAGGCTATTCAATGGCCCTCAGATGGTGTTTAGCAGAGCGTTTAATGCCTATGTATGGCAAGGCAAGTCCAACGCAAATAGCCATGATTCAGCAATATGCAGCACAGGGCAAGAGCACCATCAAGCGTACTAACATGAGGCCTGTCCAGTTAGCTCGTTATGACAATGTGCTGACATCTACAAAGACGAGGGATGCTGGGTTCATCCTTCATGGGGGCTTTATATAGCCTTAAAGGTTGTATAATAATAGCTTTAACAAGGAGCTATTATGAGAGAAGCAGGAAGACCAAGGAATACACCAGAAAGATTGTGGAGTTTAGTAGATAAGAAAGGAGATGATGATTGTTGGCCTTGGAAAGGCTATTTGGGTGGTGGAGGTTATGGTAGGGTTCAGATTGGAAATAAATCTTATTATGCTCATCGAGTTATATTTGATTTAGCTAATCCAAATACAATAACCTTAAGTGCTCCAATAGACAAAAGAGAAGCAGGATTTTTGATGCACTCTTGTGATAACCCAGTTTGTTGTAATCCTAAGCATTTGAAAGTTTCCGATCAAAAGGAAAATATGCAAGACAGATTAAGCAAAGGAAGGTATCTTTTTGGAAAAGGCCCAGATCATCATCGAGCAGTTTTTACGCATGAAGAACAAGCTGAAATTTTGAGGTTAAAAAAAGAATTTGGTTTAACTGCTAGCCAGCTAGCAAATAGATTTGGAAAGAAGTTGTCAACTATGAAAACATTGTTAGCAAGAAATAGAGAGGCTTTAAATGGCTAGTACAACTTTCACAGATGGTGTAACAGTAATCAGGTCATCATGGCTGAATGACGTTAATACTGCTGTTTACACAGGTGTTTTCCCTAATGCCTCATTGACCACAACCAATTTCACTTGGAACAATTACGCAATTGCAGCTCCAACAGGCTCGACAACTACGTTTTTGAGGAATGATGGCACATGGGCTACTCCTAGTGGTTCAGGCATTGGTACTGTGACCTCAGTTGGTACTGCATCAGGTCAATTAACTGGTGGGCCAATTACTTCTTCTGGTACGATTGGGCTTGCCACAACAGCAGTTACGGCAGGGAGTTATACGTCTGCAAACATCACAGTAGATGCTTATGGACGCATTACAGCAGCTTCTAATGGTACAGGAGGCACAACTCCTACTTTGCAACAAGTCTTAACTGCAGGAAACAATGCTACTGTTGGTGCAAATATCAATGGTGTTTACATTGGTGTTGCGATTGGTTCTAGCCTACAAGGTATTTCAGGTAATGGTTCAGCAGTTGGCATTCAGAACAACTATGGTGGCTCAACTAACACAGTTATCCTTAACAACAATACCTTTGTCCCTGCTGCTGATAACTCAATTGCTTTAGGCACATCAGGCTATCGTTGGTCAGGCTTGGCAGTTGCAGGTAGCTTTTATTGGAATTCTTACTCTATTCCAGCTCCTACTGGTGGAACTACGACTTTCTTGAGAAATGATGGAACTTGGGCTACACCTTCTGGTGGCTCAACTCCTACATTGCAAGCAGTTGTAGCTGCAGGAAATACCTCAACCAATGCTGCTGCCTTTAATGGCGTCAACATTGGAGCATCTACGACCTTTCCTTGGGGTAGTGCTTATGGCATATCTGCTAGTGCAACGACTGTAGGCCTTGCCAATAGCTCTGGTGCAGTTGCCATGTATAGCTCTGGTTTTGTGCCTTCTAGTTCCTCTATTAGCCTTGGATCATCATCTTACCCTTGGGGTTCAATGTATGTTTCAGGTAATGCAGTATTTGGCACAGTTAACTCTTGGTCAACCCAAGTAACTGTTTATGGTACAACTTCTACCTCTGGTGGTACTGCAGTTGGTGCTTACAACTCTAGCTCAAGTGGTACTGCTTTGGGTGCAATTGTGAATAACTCAGGAACTAACCTAGCCTACTTTGGCTATGGCACTCCTTCTAGTTATTCAACTGTAGGCTATATTGCAACAAATGGCACTACAACGACTTATGCAACTTCTTCTGACAGAAGGCTAAAGACTAACATCACAAACTTGGCAGCAGGTGTAGGTATTGCCAAGATCAAGGCTTTACTTCCTCGCAGTTTTGTGTGGGAGTCAAATGGGACTGAAGACGTTGGCTTTATTGCTGACGAGCTACAAGCAGAAGTTCCAAATGCAGTTCATGGTCAACCCAATGCTGTGGATGAGCATGGTAATCCAGTTTATCAAGGTGTTGATAATAGTTTTGTTATGCCTTATTTGATTCAGGCAGTACAAGACATTATTGCGAAAGTGGGGCTATAAAATGCCTGAAATGGGTTTTGTTGGGCCTAGTTATACAGCAGCCTCAATTTATCAAGATGATAGTGAGTGTATAAACTTTCGTCCTGAAATTGACCCATTAAAACAGGCAGGTCAAAGGGGTGTGGTGGCCCTGTACCCGACTCCGGGTCTTACACCTTTCGCCACTCTTGCCAATGCAGAAGTTCGAGGCTTGCGTACCCTTTCTGGTGGCAAGTACATGGTTGCAGTTGCTGGCTCTTATGTTTACTACATTGACCAAAGTGGCAATTCAACCCAAATAGGGCAACTCCTGACCACAACTGGCAGGGTAGGCATAGCTGACAATGGCCTTGAGGTAATGATTACTGATGGCTCTAATCGCTACTCTTGGTATATTTCCACTACTCAAACAGCAACCTTTAATGGCATTATTTCTGGAAACCAGATCAATGTCACAGGCATTGCATCAGGCTCACTTTATGTAGGTCAAGCCATTACAGGGACTGGAGTTCCTGCTAACACCATCATTACTGCAGTTCCTAATACCTCAAATGGTCTAGGAATCTACACCTTGAACAATTCTGTTACCAATGGAACTGTTACAGGGATTACCCTGACCAATGCAGGTAGTGGCTTTACTAGCCCTCCATCTGTGACGATTGCAAGCCCTGCTTATGGCACGACTGCTACTGTGACTTGGAACTCAATTACAGTTGTATCCTCAACATTGGCTACTGGAGGCTCAGGATATAGCGTAGGAGACGTTTTAACTGCCTTTGGTGGTGCGTATACTACTGCAGCTCAAATCAAGGTTTTGACTGTTTCTACAGGTGCTATTGCGACTTATCAGGTCGTGGTCAATGGTGTTTATCAGTCTGCACCAACTTCACCAGTTACTTTTGTGGGTGGTAAAGGTACAGGAGCAACGATTAACCTAGTCTTTGGGTTAAACAACGATTACACAATGACCAACAATGGGTCGTTTTACACATCTGCTCCTGTGTTGTCAGCTACTGGTTCAGGCACAGGGGAGACAGGAACTGCTAATTACAGTCCTTTAGGTAACTCTC
>Ga0208251_1000555_pt1 | contig 10106 bp, 15 predicted proteins | sample CryBogCBE15Jun09_FD_184560 | JGI IMG/M metagenome (GOLD analysis project Ga0208251, IMG submission 184560) | Freshwater microbial communities from Crystal Bog, Wisconsin, USA - CBE15Jun09 (SPAdes) (version 2) | ecosystem: Environmental > Aquatic > Freshwater > Lake | place: Crystal Bog...
GTGCGCCAAAGTTGCAGAAGCAATGGAGCGTGAACGCTTCAACAACGTAGGCGATCCTAGAATCCCTGAATTCAAATCCTACATTGCAGAGGCTATTCGTACTCGCTTAGACAAGAAGGAGGCCCAAAATGGGGGGATTCTCACGTCGAATTAATCCAGTAGCACGCATTCGAGAGCAGATCGATGTATCTGAAAAGGTTGAACGCTTAGGCATGAGCATTCCATTGGAATTCAAGAATGAAGAGCTGGAAGACTTGGCAATCTTTGCAAAATGCTACGTATTCAGCGGTCAACGTCTGAATGAGTTCGTGGATGAGATAGTCAAAACGGCCTACGAAGAGACTTTCAACCTATTAAAGCGACGTATGAGCGTCGAAGAGGAGAGCTGGAGTGAAAACAAAAATTGAGAAGGATGTCGAGGCTGTGGCTGAAATCTTGCAAAGGATTGACCCAGTCATGTACAGATACGTCAGCAAGCTCTTAAAAGCCCATGGAAGCGACGTAACCCTGAGCGTGTCTGCCAACATCGCCACGACCCTCGTATGCTTCTCTGTGCTCATTGTGGAGCGTAGTGGGGCCGATGTGGACGCATTCATGTCCGTATTGCTCAAAGAGGTCAAAAACAAGTACGACATGGCCCATGCCGGGGTAGAAACCCATGATCTCTTGCAAAAGATCATGAAGGGCAATCCCGGTAGCAATACGACTTGCAAGCCGTTGCATTAAATATTTGACAAGGGAATCTAACTTCGTGTTAGAATCTAATCACTGCAATAAAGCAGGTTTATAACTAGGAGTTAGAGATGACTGAAGAATTCAAAACGATGGCAGAAGTAGTCCAAGGTGTATTCAGGAACACCAAGCCTTTGATGGCTTATTGTGACTACATCGCTCACCTGATCCAAAGCAGTTTGAAGGTGGAAGACACCAACGAGCAGAGTCTGCTTTCTAGCGTAGGCCACGCCAAGATGGATTTGAACGCCAATGGCTCATTCGTTTCAACCAAGAAAACCATTGATGTGGAAGACCGTTTCGGCAAGAAGTACCGCATCACAGTGGAGGAGATCAAATAATGAATGAAGAAACACTTTTGGAAAAGATCATCATTTCGGTCTTATTTGTAAGCAGTGTAGTCGGACTACTCTTTATGCCCGACATCACATCACTTTGGAGATAACCATGGCAGTAGCTAAGAAAGCAGTTGCGGCAAAGAAAACAGCCGTTAAAAAGGCACCAGCACCACTCAAGAACCCAGCAGTTCCTAAAGAGGAGTTGTTCGCAATGCCTCAGCAGGTAAAAGACTGGATTGAGCGTGCAGGCTCCATCATGAAGCACCAAGAGGGCAAGATCCAATCCATGGAAACTGAGCTCAAAGAGCTTCGTGCGTACAAAAAATGGGCGACAGCTCGCATCACGGAGAGTGACTATGGATCAAGAGCTTAACGTCCAAGAGGTGCCACAAATGCCAAGCCACAATATCTGCTTTTACAAGGATGACAAGCAAATGGGAATCTTGGACTTCAATGGCCCTAAGATGACCTTTGACGGGGACATGGAAGAGTCTGCAAAGCTTTTCCTGCAATTCTTAGTCCAATCGTTTAATGAGCGTTTAATCCAAGAGCGTGACACAGAGCGTAAAGAGCTCGAGCTGGAGCTGTTGAAACTCAAAGGCAAAGCAATTGGCGCAGATGGATATATGCAAGGCCGCTGGGATCTGATTGGCGAGATGCAAGACATCATCTTGGCCCGGCTGGGCAAATAACTTTCAATGGGGAAGGGCTGACACTATTCGGCACAGGCCATACGAGGCGACATGTATACAAAAAGACTGTCCTTCCCCACCCTTTTATAGATAAACCATGACACCTTTTGAAATATCAGTAGCACTTCACTACGCCACATGCCTAGGAGACTTCAGAGACGGAGACTTCTCTGCCCCTATATTCGAGACTCTTATTCCAGAGTTCCTGAGTGCTGGATTGCTGGACTATGAGAGATCATCAGATGCAATATACAAGGGAACCCCGAAGCTCAAAGCCTATGTGGACAAGCTTCAATCCATTCCCCTGCCAACTGTGAAGTACGTTTTTGAGGATGACGCACCATGGTAAGAAAAGAACCGATCGCATGGATAGCATTTGATTCACCAACTGAAGTCTACTTCAATGCATGTCGGGAAAAGTTGCCTTACAGACTCTATGAGAGTGCTATGGCTCTTTATGCTCAAGACTATGTGCTTGATTTAGAGATACAAATCAAACTTAAAGAAAAAACAATTGATGATTTGTTGGCACAAAATGAGGCGTTGAAAAACGAATTAAAGCTAATTGATGAATTGGTAGCTGGAAAGGAACAAAAGAAATGAGCGAAATAGTCATCATTCACTGCGACAAGTGCAACTCCCCTGAAGTAATCCATGAACCAGTATTAGCACCTCCAACCGAAGTGCACAAAACCATGTCTGAGGTAAAACAGCATGGCAGATACTCAAATACCAGCCATTCCGTTTATTACTTCACAACCTACCGCATGGTTTGCAAAGAATGCGGACATATAGAAAAATACCAGCAATGATCGATATTCCACAAATTTTAATTATTGCAATTTGCATATTAGGATTAATCATGGGTTCGATGTCTTTGTACTTAATAATGAAATTTCTAGAAAAATGAACAATATCCCACATATCGTAGACACAGGAGCCAGCGTCCCAAATGGTGATGGCGTGAGCCTGAATAGCATGGCTCATCCAATCAATCCTGATTCGCTGGAGACTATTGAAATAGAAATCCCCGAAGAGCCAAATACCAATATCTCCGACACCATGATCATGACCTCAACTGACGCCCTTCTCTATGGCTGTGGATTTGTCAGAATCACAAACCATCCTAATGGAATGACAGTGAGCAGAATCACTAAGGATCAATGGCTTGAGACCGCAGATCAACTGAAATGGATGGCGGAACAGAAATGGGTAGACAATGCCAAACCTTAGAGAGATCGATTTGGAAGAAGCTATCAATCAGATGGCTGGAATGGTTAAGAGAAATCCCATCAACATTAGGCCAAAAGTATTGCTGGTTTATCCACCGTACATTAACAAAGCACTTTTGATCCTAGGATTAATCAAACACCCAGTAAAAAAGGTAAGCGGCCTGCGCAAAAGAAAACGGGCACTTTACTGGAGAACTACCCGAAAACACTAATTTCATATTACACTTCATCCTATATGCACTGAAACGAATGTGTGAAAAGGATATAGAGATGACAGCAGTAAAGAAATCTAAAGGAGGAAGACCCTCAGTCTTCTCTCAAGAGGTAGCAGACAAGATCTGTGAACGCCTCTCACATGGGGAATCATTACGTTCAATAATCAAAGATGATGGGATGCCAGCACAGTCGACTGTGTATGAGTGGTTGTTCAAGAACAAGACGTTTGCGGAGCAATACGCACGTGCACGTGAGGAACAAGCCGACTCCTTGGCTGATGAGATCATCGCAATCGCTGATGAACAGCCCGAAGTCATCGAAGTACGGGATAAGGATGGGAACATCATTGACCATAAGCTGGACTCAGCCTTCTTAGCGTGGCAAAAGAATCGTATTGATGCCCGTAAGTGGACGGCAATGAAGCTCAAGCCTAAGAAGTACGGTGACAAGCTTGTCCATGCTGGCGATGACGATAACCCTGTAGTCGTGGAGAACAACCTCAACGTATTCGGGGAGTTGCTCAAATCGATGAAGATGGCGAGACAAGCAGAATGAACGATTCAACTGAAAGCTGGGAAGCCATTCAAAAACGCTTAAGGGAATTAGGCTTGCTATGAGTGTCGTTCAATCGATACTTAATGATGAACAGGGCCTAACAGAGGAATATCTCAAGCTCACCCCTATTGCTCAGGCGGTAGTCAATTGGCAATTCAAGTGGTACAAACAAGCGCATAAGCATCAGATTGAGCCTGCTGGCGACTGGTGGAACATATGGCTCATGCTCGCTGGGCGTGGTGCTGGTAAGACTAGAGCGGCGGCAGAGACATTGGCAGGCTGGGCATGGGAAGAGCCCAATACACGCTGGTTAGTGTCCGCTCCTACATCAGGAGACTTAAAGGGCACCTGCTTTGAAGGCGACTCCGGCCTACTGTCTGTCATTCCCAAAGAACTCATACTCAAGTACAACTCATCCCTGCATGAGATCCATTTAGTCAATGGGTCATTCATTAAGGGCATTCCGGCCTCAGAACCTGAGCGTTTCCGTGGCCCACAGTTCCATGGAGGTTGGCTAGACGAGCTGGCGGCATGGGAATACCTCCAAGACTCATGGGACATGATCCAGTTCGGTATCCGTCTCGGTCAAAGAACTAAGCTCATCTGCTCGACTACACCAAAGCCTAAGCCAGTTGTCATGGACTTACTGGGGCGTGAAGGAGATGACGTCGTAGTCACAAGGGCCTCGACCTATGTGAACGTAGCCAACCTCGCCCCATCCTTTCAGAAGCAGATCCTTCAGTACGAGGGCACGAACTTAGGACGCCAAGAGATCCACGCAGAGATCATCGACCCTGAAGAAGGAGGCATCGTCAAGCGTGACTGGTTCCGACTATGGCCCAACAATAAGCCATTCCCCAAGCTGGAGTACATCATCCAGTCCTATGACTGCGCTACATCCGATAAGACTTACAACGATCCGACAGGCTCGATCACCATGGCAGTCTTCAAGCCAATGGATGGCGGTATGAGCGTGCTGATCCTAGACTGCTGGCAAGAGCACCTCCAATACCCTGACCTCAGGCCAAAGGTGCTGGACGAGTACGAAGTCGTCTATGGGGAAGGCAAAGACAGAAAGCTGGTAGACCTCGTCCTAGTCGAGGACAAGTCAGCCGGGATATCCCTGATCCAAGACTTACAGCGTGCCCACCTGCCTGTTCACGCATATAACCCCGGCAGAGCTGACAAAGTCCAACGCCTATCGATCGTGGCGAACATCATCAAGGCCGGACGAGTATGGGTTCCTGAATCAGGGAACCGCAAGGGATTCGTCAGGGATTGGGCCGAAGGAATGGTAAGTCAGATCTGCTCCTTCCCTGAGGGAACTGAGCACGATGAGTTCGTGGACTGCATCAGCCAAGGACTACGGTACTTACGGGACGCAGGATGGATCAGCATCGACGCCCCACCAAGAGAAGAGATCGAAGCCGAAGATATCTCAGACGCAGAGATCTACAATAAACGCCAAAGGACTAATCCGTATGCGGCATAGGTGTAGTCGGACTACACTTTCAATCTAAAGGGAGGAGGGAATGAGCAATGAAGACTACATGTATATTGAACAGACCGAGCGTGCTTACGTCAAAGTCGTCAACCTCGATGGCGTCAAAACCACCGTCAGTGCCAACCGTTTCGAGATCTGTGTGCAGGCTAACACAGAGATATGGGAGCAACTTGCCGTCCAACATCTCCGAGATTGGATCAAGTGGCGTAAAGAGCAAGAGGAGTTGCGAGAGTCTAGGCGTGTGTCAGGCTGATGGTCGTTGCCCAAATTGTCCGCCCATAGCATAATTACACCAATCAAACAAAACTGGATCTGATCGTGCAAGATAAAGTCCCTCCACACATCCGTGCTCAATTAGAGGAGTTCAAGCGTAAAGCCACGCACAATGAAGCTCTGAGCAAGGAATACCGGGACAAATACGATCGAGTCCACACGCCCAATCAGCCAACCTATGAAGAATGGCTGAAGATGGAAGGCAAGCAACGCATGGCTGACGGTGGCACCGCAAACCTGAGAAAGCACGTCCTAAACAGCGAAGGCACTTATGGCCTACAACGCATGGAACGTGCGTTTGATGAAGTGCCCAACCTAGAAAACATGTATGACGAGCACGCCCTACGTCGTGCCTTTACAGGTGACGGCAACAATACTAATCTCTTGGCTACGATTGACCCAGCCGACTTTGAGAAGTACGCCGCTATCCTCAATGACCGTAAGCACAGAGAACCGACACCCAGTCTAGAAGACAAAGTAAAAAGGCATGAAGTACGCAAGACGGATATGTCAACCGATGACTATCTGAGGTACCTTGCTAGTATTGGTAAGCTTAGTGACGTGCCCTACTTACATCTACATTCAGATGAGACTGGCATCCCATTGACACCAATGATCACTGGGCACGAAGGCCGACATCGCAACAGAGCTCTAGCTAAACAAGGCGTTAAGAAGAATCTGATTCAAATATTTAACAAGGGTGCATTGCGTGAAGAATTGCCTAGACGTGATCGTCAGGAATACGTTGATGCATTGCATAAACAATTAGCATCGAGTCACAATCTAGTCTACCCTGAGCATCGAGATGATGACGAGCGTAGACCAAAGATACAGCTACCGAACATATACTCCAAAGGCGGAGACGTACAAGGAAAGACCATGACCCCTGATTTAGCTAAGATGCGAATAGAGCTCGCACAAAACCGTAATCCTATTCAGATGGACAATATTGGCGTCAATGAAGCCATGGACATCGAGCCCAAAGTATTCATGTCTCCTACTCCACTGGAAGACACCAAGCCATCCGTAGGCGGAACACAAGTTCCTAAGCTTGGCCCAATGGGCGGTATTGACATGAACCCTAATCAGCCCGGTCAACAGTTGATGCCTGCGCCAGCTCCACAGCAACCTCCCGGCGGTCTACCCGGTGCAAGTGCTGGCCCATCTGCTGGCCCTTCAGCTCCACAAGGCCCAACTCCTCCTGAAGGCAACATGCTATCGATGACCCCACAAGGTCAGACAATGCAAGCCATCGGTGGAGGACAACCTCAAGGACAGCCACAAGGTCAGCCTCAAGCTATGGCTAGTGGTGGACGTGCCAAGCCAAAGTTCGCCATCGCTCCAGCTAAAGCACCAGCTCCCACGCCCGAACACTTCACACCATATGACCATGAGAACCCAACCATGGGATCACTGGCTAAAGCATTCGACGAAGCGATCGCTCACCATTTGAGCCTGCACCCTGAAGCTAGAGCGGCGAACAGTATCCGTGCTTCCGAAGCATTGGCAGAACACATTGGTCGCAATACGAACAACGGTGCCAAAGACCTATTGGGTAAGAACGCCAAGCTGATCAAGTCCGAGAAGGGCGAAGAAGAAGCCATCAAGCTTCCTGATGGGCGTGGCATTGAGACTACTGGCTTGGCTCTCGCCCCAGCATTTGAGAAGGGTAAATTCAACACCTGTCCGAACTCCCATTCATGCAAAGCAGAGTGCTTAGGCAAAACCTCAGGCAACTACTTCAAGCTGGGCGGTGGTCAGGACTTATCCGAGTTCAAGGGCCCACGACTCAATAGCCTGCGTAAGACGCTGGGCTTTATCCATGATCCACATTCATTCGCAGTCAAACTTCATGATGAGATTGCTGACGCTAAAGCCATTGCCGCACAGAACAATAACCACTTGGGCGTGAGACTGAATGTCCTATCTGACATCAATCCACGAGTACACAAGTCAATCATTGAAGCTCACCCTGATGTGACCTTCTATGACTACACCAAGAACAACACAGATCCAATTGCTCCGAACCATCACTACACCTACTCATCGACTGGTGTCAGTCAGGAAGGCGTGCACAATGCGCATAGCAACTGGAAACAGATGCGTCGCCGTCTTAATGGAGGAGACAACGTCGCCATGGCATTTAGCCATAAAGAGCACTTGCCTGAGTTCATCCATGACGAAGAGAGCGGCAAGAAGTACCGTGTAGTCAATGGCGATACCCATGACTTCCGCCCATTAGATCTTCAGCCTGAAGGTGAAGAGGGCGTCATCGTCGGCCTCAAGAACAAAAAGGCGACTGGTAAAATGCATGAAGCTCATTTAGACTCTAACGGATTCTTTGTGCATTATGATCCTGCATTAAAGATGGCTAAGAGCGAGAAGACTGGTTCGCCTGTCTATGCAAGAGACAAAAAAGGCAACACCATTGCTCAGAACAAAGAAGTACGAATCAAACCGCAGACGGGTGGAATGATTCCAATTACTAATGATGACGGGGGCAAAGAATGACATCTAAAAAGAAAATACCTGTAGAGGACTTTTACTCCCAGTTCCATGGCCTTGAGCATCACAATGATCCTGAAGGTTATACAAAGCCAAAGCATCACCTACGGAATCCTCATAAAGCCGCCAAGCATAAAGGGCTGGACTTAAGAGCACTCCGCAATTCAAAACGTAAGAAGGCTAAATAATGAGTGACCACGACGATATCAATATTGACGAACAAGAAGATGGTTCTGCCATCGTAGATATTGCTGAAGACGATATCGAAGAACAGGAAGACGGTTCGGCAATCATTGAGCTAGATGATGGCCCTGAATTCAATCCTGAGTTCTATGACAACTTGGCTGATTCAATATCGCCCGGCACTCTATCTGACCTGACCTTCCGTTACCTTGACTTATTGGAGTCCGATAAACAAGCTCGAGAACTGCGTGACAAGCAATACGAAGAAGGCATCAAGCGTACTGGTATGGGCAATGACGCCCCCGGTGGTGCCACATTCATGGGTGCATCTAAAGTCGTTCACCCTGCAATGGCTGAAGGCTGTGTGGACTTTGCCGCCCGTGCCATTAAAGAAATGTTCCCACCTGATGGCCCAGTCAAGACTAAGATCCTTGGCCCACAGGACAACCTAAAGTCGGCTACTGCAGAGCGCAAGGCTGAATACCTGAACTGGCAGATCACCGAACAGATCGAAGAGTTCAAAGACGAGCAAGAACAACTGTTGACTCAGCTCCCATTGGGTGGCTCACAGTACTTCAAGCTATGGTTCGACGAAGAGAAAAAGCGTCCAGTCGTAGAGTTCCTACCGATTGACCGAGTCATCCTGCCATTTGCGGCAACCAACTTCTATACCGCCCAGCGTGCGGCTGAAATTCACGAGATCACCACCTACGAGTTCGAGCGTCGCATTCGTACTGGCATGTACCGTGACATTAGCTACATGAAGGCGACTGAGTCTCTTGAAGAAGGCAAAGTAGCCCAAGCCAACAACAAGGTTGAAGGCAAGCAATTTGAAGAAAACAAAGACGGACTGCGTAAGGTGTATCACATCTACACATGGCTTGAAATCGACGAAGACAAACACACTAAGGGTAAGAACGCTCCTTACATCCTAATGATCGACGAACTGGACAACGAAGTAGTTGGCCTGTATCGCAACTGGGAGGAATCAGATGAGACCCGAACTAAGCTTGATTGGATTGTTGAGTTTAAATTTATACCTTGGCGTGGTGCCTATGCTATTGGCCTGCCTCATCTTATTGGTGGTCTTAGTGCCGCTCTTACTGGCTCATTGCGTGCTCTATTGGATAGTGCGCACATTAACAATGCGGCTACGATGCTCAAGCTCAAAGGAGCAAAGATCAGTGGACAGAGCCAACAGGTAGACGTCACACAGATCGTAGAGATCGAAGGAGCTCCCGGCGTACAAGACATCCGTCAGATCGCCATGCCAATGCCATTTAACCCACCAAGCCCAGTGCTGATGGAATTGCTTGGCTGGTTAGATCAAGCCGCTAAAGGTGTGATCAGTACTTCCGAAGAGAAGATTGCCGACGCTACCAACAACATGCCTGTGGGTACGGCTCAAGCTCTGATCGAGCAAGGTGCGCACGTTTACTCATCCATCCATGCACGCCTGCATTCATCACAAGCTCGTGTATTGAAGATCCTTTGCCGACTCAATCGCTGGTACTTTGATGAGATGCAAAAAGGCGACGTGGTTGCCGATCTGGAAATCACTCGTCAAGACTTTGATAAGAACACCGACGTAGTCCCAGTCTCTGATCCTAATATCTTCTCTGAAACTCAGCGTATGGCTCAGTCTCAGGCTGTATTGGCTTTGGCTGAGAAGCATCCTGACCAGTTCAACATTAGCAACGTATTGTCTCGTGTACTTAAGCAAATGAAGGTACCGAACATCAATGAGTTGATGAAGGACGTCCCTGCCCCTGAGCAACGCACATCAGCCGATGAGAATGCCGCTTTATTGATTGGACAGCCTGCCTATGCATACGTCCAGCAAGATCACATTGCGCACATTCAGGATCACCTGCAG
>Ga0208251_1000556_pt1 | contig 10102 bp, 5 predicted proteins | sample CryBogCBE15Jun09_FD_184560 | JGI IMG/M metagenome (GOLD analysis project Ga0208251, IMG submission 184560) | Freshwater microbial communities from Crystal Bog, Wisconsin, USA - CBE15Jun09 (SPAdes) (version 2) | ecosystem: Environmental > Aquatic > Freshwater > Lake | place: Crystal Bog...
ATGCCACAAGCTGTTGTTACTGATAGCAATGGCTACAAGTATGTTCATTACGATATGCTTGGCATTCAGATGGAGCAAGTATGATTAATAGTCTAATGAGCCGTATGAATGCGGCTGATAATTTGTCCGTTCAACAGCTTCATCAGGCCGTAGCAGATGGAACATTGCCTGCTTATGTTGGCATTCCAATGATTCAAGATAAGATGAAACAACAGCAACAATCCATGGCTATGCAACAACCACAGCAACAGCCACCTATTGCTGACCAAATTATGCAAGCTTCTGCGCCACGCCGTATGCCGCGCAAAGAAGTAATGCCGCAAGAAGAACAGATGGAGAATCAAGTAGCACAAGCTCCAGAACAAGGAATTGAATCAGCACAAAGCAATTTACCAACACAGATGGCTCAAGGCGGTATCTTAGGATTTGCTGCTGGAGGAATGGATGATGAAGACGAAGATAGAGAACTTTCCCAGCTTTATGGATCAGGAACCGACAATGACATTATTCAAGCAATCGCTGCTGGCGATGGAGGATCTGGTATACATCCCTCTGCTGCTATCCAAATGCGACCTGAATCCGAAGGCATTGGATTTGGAAAAGGTCATAAATACCATGATGCTGTAATTGAAGAAGCAAAACGTCAAAAATTAGATCCAAATATTGCGCTTCATGCCTTGTATAAAGAAACTGGCGGAATGAAAGACCCTGAGAATGCTCGCTCTAAATCAGGCGCTATTGGAGTTATGCAATTAATGCCAGCCACTGCTAAGGCTTTGGGTATTGATCCAACAGACCCATACCAAAATATTCAAGGTGGCGTTACATATTTAAAACAAATGCAAGATAAGTTTGGTGATTCACACCTTGCTTTAATGGCATATAACGCTGGCCCCGGACGTGTTGAGCGCGCTTTGCATTCACCACAAGGATTAGCATCTTTACCTGCAGAAACTCGTAATTATAATGAAGGTGGTATTGCTCATTTTGCTGGTCCATCAGGTAGTTTAGTTGGATTGGGTGGCCGTTCTTCTGGTTCATCAGACGATAGCGATGACAGCAGCTCTGATACATCAACATCGTATCAAAGACCCGGACGCGGTAAAGCTATGTCCTTAAGTGATATTGCTAACAGCATCTCACCAGCTCACAGTCAACGCACCGCAGCAGCTCGTCCACCAGTATCAGGATATCAAGGTCAAATAGCTGATATGGATGTTCCAACGCCGGGCGCAAATATTGCTGGTACAACTGCAGCGGCTCCTGCCCCAGCTCCAGTTGTTGATGCCTCTACAAATCCTACTCCACCAGTTACACCGCCTCAAGCTTCTGGAGGTATTTCTGGATTCCAAGATCCCATGGTTGCAAAGATGTTGGCTAACATTGCAGAATCCAGAGCAGAAGCCAAAAAAGACAAAGAAACTAATAAGTATCTTGCTTTGATGCAGGCTGGTTTTGGCATGATGGGTGGCACATCTCCATACGCTTCTGTTAATATTGGCAAAGGCGCAGAACAAGGCGTTGGCACTTACGCAACCCTTAATCAAGCTTCAAGCAAAGAAGCTAATGATTTACAAAATCAAGAGCTTGCATTATACAAATATGGTTCTGCGGCAGAAAATGCTAAACTTAATCGCGAAGCATTGCTTTCACAATATCAAGGTAAGATGGGTGAGAAACAATACGAGTTTGAAACAAAACAGCAAGACAGAAATATTGCATTAGCAAATGCGTTTGAGAACTCTTCTATTAAAGCTTTAGACGCAAGATATTCTAAAAATGCTTTGTATAATGCTGGAGATCCAAAAACTGTTGCGCAATATAATGCAGAGAAATCTAAGATTTATTCTGATCCTAGATATGTGTCATTAAATAAAAAAGCTTATGGCGATGCATATGTAGCTCCAGATGAAGCATCAACAGGTTCAAATTTACCAGCAACTGTAACAAGAGATGGTAAAACTTATGTATTGCAATCAAACGGTAAATACGTAGAAAAACAATAAACTATGGCAAAAGAGTTTAGCCCTGAAGAGCTAGGATTAGTCCCTGCTCAACGTGAGTTTTCGCCTGAAGATCTTGGTATTGGTTCTTTAGAAAAACCAAAACAAGAGTCTGGGGTTGGTGGCGCATTTAAAAAAGGATTAGAGCAACTTATATCTAGCGGTCAAACTGCCGCAGAATCTCTTTATAAGTCTCCAGAAGAAGCCGCATTAGCTGGTCAAAAACGCGAAGAAGAGATTGGTGCTAAGTACGGTGAAAGCACTAGCTTAGATAGAATCAAACAAGCATATCAACAAAAAGGTTTATTGTCTGCTGCTGGTGAGGTGGCTCGTCAAGTGCCTACTGCAATTGCAGAACAAGTTCCAAACTTAGTTTCAACCATTGGTAGCGGCGCTGCTGGTGCTGCATTAGGCTCAGTCATTCCCGGAGTTGGTACTGTGTTAGGAGGTATTGCTGGTGTTGCTCTGCCTTCATTTGTTCAGCAGTATGGTGGCAATATTGAGCGTCAAGCAGAAGCACAACAAGCTGAGGGTAAACCATTAGATATTAGTCGTGGTAAAGCTGCTGCTTATGCTGTTCCTCAAGCGGCATTAGATGTTGCTGAAACCTTTATTCCTTTCGGTGGCAAGATTGCGGGTAAAGTATTTGGACCAACAGTAGGAAAACTATTAGGTGCTGGAGAAGGCGTTGCCGCAGAAAAGCTTGCTAAAGAATCTTTATTTGCTACGATTGCCAAAGGTACTGCTACTGGTATTGCTGGCGAAGTCCCAACCGAAGTTACCCAGCAGATGTTGGAGCGCGCTAACGCTGGATTATCTTTAACAGATAAAGATGCCATGAACGAATATGGCTCTACAGCATTTGCAGTATCCTTGCTTGGACCACTTGGTATCCTTGGTCGGGTATCCAATAAGGCAGAAGCTGGTCGTACTTTAGCAGAAGCACAACAACAGGCATCAATTAATAATGAGCCTGTTCCCGTCCCATTACAGCTTACATACGATCCTAGCGTTCCAGATTCCCGTGGCACAGAGACAATGATTGTATTCCCAGATGGGCGCGTTGCTCCATCTGAGCCAGAAGCATTTAACGAGCGTTATAAACCAATCTCTACCATTCCTTCTGCGGAAGAAGAAGCACAGACTAAACCATTGTTGCCAGCAGAAGCTGCAGCAAATACGCAGCCCGTAGCTATGATTGAGCCAGATGGTTCAATTAAAACCTATGAAGGTGTTCCTAATAGAACAGGCAGTGGCGTTAATTTATTGGATGAAAACCAAAAAATTATTAAGACTATCAAACCTGATAACAAATCTGCAATTATCAATCCTACTGAACAGGATATGTTTAATCTGCAAACCACTGCTTTAGAATCTCGTCTTCCTAAAATGCGTCAAGAGCTTGAGCGGGCTAGAATTGAATCCAATAAAGCAGATAATGAATTTAAAGAGTTTTTAAAAAAACATCCATTACAAAGCACTTATTACAAAGAGATTATTAACCCAAGCCATAACCAAAATAAAATGCTTACCGATGGGCAGACCAAAGGGATATTTACCAAAGGCATAAAGAACGGCTACGCTTTAGATGATTTAGCTAGGATTGCTACCGAAGTTGGATTCATGACTGAGGATGAGCTTAATGATCCAACGGATACTGGCGGCATAAACAATATGGCAGATAAGATTTCTGCAATTTATCATGGTGAATCAGTACCTACCGCATTTTCTGCTGATGCCAACGCAAGATATCAAGCTTTAGATTTAGAGCATCAAAAGCTAGAAGATGAAATTGAAAAACGCAAAGAGCAAGCTAAGCAATTCCCAACCGAAGAAGAAGAGGTTGCGCCTGAGTTTACGCCAGAAGGTGAGGCTACTCCTGCTGGACCAGTAACCCCAGAAGAATATGCTAATCGTGAGCCAGTTAATCCTAGTTTTAGAGCAGAAGTAAGCAAAACTCCATTTACTGACAAATTTTTAGCAGATCAACAAGTATTCTATAAGAATATGCGAGATATGCTAAGTTCTATGGGATTGCCAGATGTTGGATTAAAATTTGAAGATACATTGCAAGCATATGTAAATGGTAAGTTATCGCCAGTAAATGGTATGTATCTTGAAAAATTAATTACTGTTTCTTTAAGCGGTGATAATCCAGAGCGTACATTAAACCATGAAGCTTTACACGCCATGAAAGATTTGGGATTTTTTACTCCCAAAGAATGGGCATTATTAGAAGATAAAGCTAGAAGCACATGGATGAAAAAATATGATATTGCTGAAGGCTACGGCAAAGAGCCTATGGATATTCAATTGGAAGAAGCTATAGCCCATGCTTTTGGTGATTATAAAACCCAACCTGCGCCAGTTAAATCCATTATGGTTAGGGTTTTAAATGTATTAAAACGTATTGGTAATTTATTGCGTCGTCGTGGGTATCAAACCGCAGAAGATATTTTTGGTCGTGCAGCAGAAGGAAAATTGCAATCCACTAAAGAAGCAACATCTAGTATTCGTGCAGAAATTAAAAAAGCCACAGATGCATTTAAACGTTGGTTTGGCGATAGCAAAGTTGTTAACGAAGATGGTAGTCCAAAAGTTGTTTACCACATCACCAAGCAAAAGGGTATTGATGTGTTTTCCCCTAAATACAAAACAGATTTATCTAGCATGGGATTTCACTTTGGAACCAAACAACAAGCAGAGTTTAGGGGAACTCAATATGATTTTGAAAGTAAAAACCCTAGCGTTGGAGAATATTATTTATCTATAAAAAATCCTCTTGAAGTTTCACATATGGCTTCTTTTGCACCAGATCATTTAGCAGATCAAATGATGGATATGGGTATATTAGATGAAGATAAATATGAAAAACTGCAAGAAAAACATAATTATGAAACTTTGCCTCTTGGAAATGAATTGGTAAAAATTCTTAAAAAAGAAGGTTACGATGGTTTATCATATGAAAATGATAGAGAGGGTAAGGGTAAATCATACGTTCCATTTGATCCGACACAAATCAAATCAGCTACAGAAAACAATGGAGAATATAGCACTACCAACCCAAGTATTCGTGCTGAAATTCCTAGCAAAAATAAGATTAAAGCCGCTCTGCATAATGTAGATCCAGAGTATGCGGAAAAGATTCTCAATCAATTTACGCAAGAACCAGCCACAGTTAAAGAAAAGTTTGAAGGATTAAAGAAAAACTTTTATGACCGCATGATTACTGGACTGTTTGATGAGTTCCGTACTATCAAAAAGTATAATCCATCTGCCTATATGATGGCTCGTATTTCCAAGTCTATTGATGGTGGATTGCAAGGTTTGCTTGAGTATGGTCAAGTATTCAATGACGGCGGTGCATTAAATATCAAGCCCGGTACTAAAGGTTTGCTGGATATCCTAAAGCCAGTTGGTTCTGAAGTAGACCAATACCAGATTTGGAAGGCGCTAAACCGCGATGCTAACCTGCCAGTTGAGAAGCGTTCATTTGATCCTGAGTTGGTTGCCGGACGCAATAAGCTGATTGCTGGTGACTTAAATGGCAAGCCAAGAAAAGAAGTGTATGAAACTGCTTTAAAAGAAGAGAATGAATTAAACAAGTCTGTTCTAAAAGTTGCCCTAGATGCTGGCATCATTGACCAAAAGGGATATAACCGTTTTGCTAATGATCTATATTACATTCCATTCTATAAGATGATGGAAGATGGCGATGTAGGATCAATCAGCGCCTCCTCAAGATTAACCAATCAGCAGTTTAGTAAGATGCTCAAGGGTGGTCCAAAGAAGACTAATGATTTGATGGAAAACGTCTTAATGAACTGGTCGCACATTCTTTCTGCGTCCATGAAGAACCAAGCCGCAATTAAAACTATTGATGCTGCCGACACTATGGGCGTAGCCAAAGTTGCAGAACAGACTAATGGTAAATATCCACCTAACACGGTTAAAGTAATGCGTGATGGTGAGGCGGTACATTACGAAATTTCAGATCCAGACTTAGTAGATGCTATTTCTACAATCAGCTATCTTGGACCAAAATCAGAATTCCTAAACGTAGCTAAAGGATTTACCAATATTCTGCGTTACGGAATTACCATGTCACCAGCTTATAAGATTCGCAACTTAATCCGCGATTCTATTCAGTCGGCTTCTATTTCTGAACTGTCCCCCAATATGTTGGGCAATATCTATAACGGCTTAGCGATGTCTAAAGAAGGTCATCCTACCTTTATGGCAGCCCTTGCTGGCGGCGGTATCTTTGAGATGGGTACAGCGCATGAAGGCAACCAAGCAAAATTGATTAAGCGTTTAATTGACAAAGGCGTTAGCGAGACCAGCATTCTGGATACGCCAGAGAAGATCAAAGGCATCATGCAAAAGGCGCTTGATTACTATAATGAGATTGGTAACAAGTTTGAAAATGCCAACCGTTTAGCTTTGTATCAAAAGTTAATGGATGAAGGCAAGACCCACTTAGAAGCTTCTTATCAAGCCCGCGACTTGATGGACTTCTCAATGCAAGGTCAGTTCCGCGCAATTAAAGTGATTGGCTCTGTAGTGCCATTTTTTAATGCTCGTATCCAAGGTTTATATAAACTGGGTCGTGATGGCGTAGCTCCAACTTATCGCGTTATCTGTAATGCCACTACGGGTAAACCATTAGAAAATGAATCTGATAAAGTAAAAGCATTAAAGTTCTCAACTATTTCTAGCGCTGTAATGTTGGCTTCTATGGCTTTATATGGAATGTATAAAGACGATGAAGACTTTAAGCGTCGCGAAGATTGGGACAGAGATAACTATTGGTGGTTCAAGATTGGTGATGTGCAATATCGTATTCCTAAGCCATTTGAGATTGGCGCATTGGGTACTATTGCAGAGCGTAGTTATGAGCAGTTTGCTGATGATACTGTAGAAGGAAAAGTATTCTTCCAGCGCATTGGCTCTATGCTATCTAATACATTCTCCATGAACCCAACACCCCAGATGGTTAAGCCACTGATTGACTTATATGCCAACACCGATAGCTTTACTGGGGCGCCTATTGAATCTGCTGGTATGGAACGTCTATCTAAGCAAGAGCGTAAAACTAATAACACCAGCGGGCTTGCTATTGCATTAGGCGGAGTATCTTCTGCAGCATCTAAAGTGTTGACTATGAATCCTGATGCGCAAGGTATATCTCCAATTCAAATTGACTACGGCATCAAAGCATACTTTGGTTGGTTGGGCGCGACTGCTGCATCTACTGCAGACTTAGCGGTAGAACCATTCCAAGAAGGAACCAAAGTTCATCCACCGTTGATTGATAGCTTGGCTATGGGATTCATTAAAACAGAACCAGAGACTCGCTCTAAGTATATGACTAACTTCTATCAAAATAATGCAAACTTACAATCTGCATTAGCTGATATGCGTCATTATGCAGAGCTTGGTGATTCTGCAAAAGTTCAAGAGATTGTGACTGAGCGTGGTAACGATATTGCCTTGGCTAAGGTCTATGACCAAACCAGCAAATCATTGGCTACATTGCGTCAACAGATTCGGATTATTGAAGCCAACCCTAATATTCCTGCGGATGAAAAGCGGGCTGAAATGAACCGATTAAAAATCTTAATGTCCGATATGGCAGAACGGATTGAAAGCTTAAGAATATCAATGAATAAATAGGGATTTACCCTAATTTCTTGAAATTGTCATATAAATCAATGTATTATCTGTAAAAGCTAAATAGAGGAGCTAACAGTGCCGGGATATTACTTAACAGACGACCAGTTTATAGCAGAGTGGAAAAAGATTGGCAGCCCCCAAAGGTTTGCTGAAATTCATAAATATGATGTCAGAGCTGTTTATAACAGACGGCGCTCTATAGAAACCAGACTAGGCATTAAGTTGCCAACAACTTCTGCAGCTCATCCCCCATCTCCAATGAAAAAGTTGGAACAAGTAATCGGTCATGCAAGACGTGGTATTGAGATGGAAAAAGGACGCGTTGTAGTCTTCTCAGATGCCCACTTTTGGCCTGATGATTACACCACCGCATACAAAGCTCTTTTAATGATTATTAAAGAGTTTAAGCCTAAAGTTGTCGTAGCTAACGGGGACGTATTTGACGGCTCCCAGAACAGTCGGCATCCTAGAATTGGCTGGACACATAGCCCCACAGTTAAGGAAGAGCTAGAAGCCTGTCAGGACTTCATGGGAAACATCCAAAGAGAAGCTAAAGGCGCTCAACTCATATGGAGTATGGGTAACCACGATGCTAGATTTGAAACGTTCCTAGCGGCTCAGGCTCCTCAATACGAAGGTGTATCAGGGTTTACCCTTAAAGACCACTTTCCTCATTGGCAACCTTGCTGGTCATATTGGGTCAATGAAGATACCTGCATTAAACACCGCTGGAAGGGTGGTTTTGGGGCTGGCAGAGCAAATGCCCTTAACGCTGGCGTAAACATGGTTACAGGCCATACACACAATTTGGCAGTGCAACCTATTACCGACTACAACGGAACGCGCTATGGCGTCCAAACAGGCACTCTAGCGGATCCAAACGGCGGTCAATTTTTACACTACACAGAGGATGGTCCAAAAGACTGGAGATCCGGTTTTGCGTTATTATCTTGGGAAAGAGGACGGCTTATGTTGCCAGAGCTTGTTCAGGTGTTTGATGACGAGAATATAGAATTTAGAGGTTGTTTAACTAAAGTATGAGAACAGAATCTCAACAAAAAGAATACGAAAGAAAAAAAGCATGGGCGATTGCTAATGCTGATAGTGTTCGCGCTTCCAGAAAAAGATATGAAGAGCGTAATGCAGAAAAGATTTTGGAATACAGAAATAGCCCAGATTTTAAAAAAAGAGCAATAGAGCGAGCGGTTTCATATAACAAAAATAATCCAGAAGTAGTTAAATTAACAACCCAAAGATCCCGCAGAAAACACAAAGCAAAAGGCGCTATGAAGGCTATGGCAAGAAAAGCGTGGCGTCTTAATGCTACCCCAGCTTGGGCTAATAAAACGCGTATACAAGCTCTATATTCGCTTGCCGCCATGCTAAATGCAAATACTGGTGAAAAATGGCACGTCGATCACATTATTCCGCTCAAAAACAAGCTAGTATGTGGGCTTCATGTTTATGAAAATTTAAGGGTTATTCGAGCAAAAGAAAACTTGCAAAAAGGCAATAAGTTCGAAATATGAAATTAACCCCAGCCATATTGCAGAATTTGTACTCTGCCATCTACTGTATGAAGCCGTTTAATCGGTGGAATATGCCTTTGCCTGAGCAAGTTAAGTTTGTTGCCGACAAAGATACCGATGCTATGGGTACTTATATCTATGAGGATGGCGAGGAATTTGAGCATACCATTACCATTTCTACTGAAAAATGCGCGCATTTAAACACTGTAATCCGTGTTTTATGCCATGAATGCATTCATATGAGCCGCTGGTCTAATGATAGATGGGCTAGCCATGACAAGGAATTTAAACGTAGAGCCAAGGTTGTTTCAGAAGAGCTTGGCTTTGATCCGTTAGAGTTATAGAATAACAACGGGGGTAGCGGCGTTCTCCTCCTCTTATTACGCCCAGTCCCACGGACGCCCCCACTTACTTTATTGCAACGTGTTCGTTATTAAATAACCACGCAATAGTCTTTAGATAGGCCTCTATCCACATTTCTTCCCGCTGTATCTTGGATAGGTTCTTGCCTTGATCCAGCTCTGAGTGACAGCTATAGCATAAGGCAGCGATGTAAAAGTCGGGACACTTAATTCCGCGTCCTTTTCCAAGTCTGAGTAAGTTTGAATGGGCTGCCACAACTGTTCCGTCAGCCCTACCACAGTGTTGGCATGGGGATTGTCTAACAATTTCTAATAACCTTTTATTTCTGTACACGCAGTTCTATCATTTCTCTAATGTATTTTGCAGCAACATCCATAGGGGATAAATCATGAAGCGGGTTTTCCATGACAAAATGTTTACTAACTTGCCATCCGCCCGCTTGTGTTTTTACTATATCGCCTGTTAAAGATAGGCCACGAAGGTGCATTCCTAAAGCGGAGTTTTTAATTCCGAGCTTCATTTCCGAGGCTT
>Ga0208251_1000575_pt1 | contig 9974 bp, 8 predicted proteins | sample CryBogCBE15Jun09_FD_184560 | JGI IMG/M metagenome (GOLD analysis project Ga0208251, IMG submission 184560) | Freshwater microbial communities from Crystal Bog, Wisconsin, USA - CBE15Jun09 (SPAdes) (version 2) | ecosystem: Environmental > Aquatic > Freshwater > Lake | place: Crystal Bog, Wisconsin...
GAAGATGAACCGCCGTATGCGGGACAACAACTGGGTTGTGGGGGGTGGAGTACGCATCCCAATCCGGGGCGACATGGCTATTGCTAAAGTTGCTATTGAAAACGCAGTGGGTTACTTCCACCGTCAGGGCACACCTGAGGAACAACTGGCAAGCGAAGCAGTGAAAACCGCTATGGCTTACGCATGGTCACAAACTGGTGAACGTGTTGCTGCAGCCCCCATCCCGCTGGCCGTACGCCCCCTGCTTGAAATTGTTACTAACCATTCGTTCTTAACTGGGCGCGAACTGGAAGGTACGTACCAGCAGACCCTGATGCCCCACGAGCGCCAGAACAATGCGACATCGTTCCCTGCCAAGGCTCTGTCCAATGCAATCTACGAGTTCACCAAAGGCCAGTTTGGTTTAGATATTTCCCCGATCAAGATTGACCAAGCGGTTAACGGTTACTTCGGTGCTGTCCCTGCAGTAGTCAATTTGCTGACGGACTCTATGCTGAACCCCGGCTCGGTCGATCGCCCCATGTCTAAATGGATGGGCATCAGCGGCTACGCTTACGATGAGTCTAACTTGTCCAACCCCGTGGATGAGTTCTATAACTTGCAAGAACGTACGTTACCTGTCCTGAAGACTTTGCAAGACTTGACCAAGCGTGACCCCGAAAAGGCCATGCAGTTTGCACAAGATCACCAGCAAGAGTTGGCTTTGGCTAAGCCCGTGCAACATGCGCTGTCTCAGCTATCTAAAATTCGCCAGTATGAAAACATCCTCAAGAGCCCCCGTGGTGCTGAGATTGAACCCAACATGGCAGAGCGCCAACGCCAACTGACTGAGTTGGCTCGGACTAGGAATGAGATGGTAGGCTGGGTGCGTGAAGCCGAGAAGATGGTGCGTCAGTAAGTACGCCAGACCCGTACCCCATAGCGATCGTATTCGCATCGGGGGCGGGCATCAAACTCATAGCCTAGAGCCGCAGTTACCGGTTGCAGTGCTTCTAGCACCTGCTTAGGAGTTGCAGTTGTCGGCAGGAAGAAAGAATTGTGGGGGCCCAGTTGCCCCCACGGTATAAAGAACGGCGTCCCTTGTACGACCAGTACCTCAGATATCGAGTTCTGGCTCGGCTTTTTCTTCTGGCTTTTCTGGGATGAAGGCTGATTCTTTGAAGCCAAGGGCATCTCCATCAAATACATAGCAACGGACTTGGATGCCGCCCAAACCGCCTAGCGCCCCTGAACCAATACGAACTGGAACAGACCTGCCTTCGTGCTTGAGCAAACCACTCTTGGTCATGAGCAATACGCTTTCACGGACATCCACCTGCTTCCTACTAAAAAAGTTTCGTAGTTCTGCAGCGGGAATTGTAAGTTCCTTAGTCGTTGGGCAGTAGCGCATTTTAAGTTCACCTCGGGGCGAGATGATCGGAGCCTGCGGAACTGAACCAGTGGACTTGGCAATAACTAATACGTTATTGATATTCTCATTCACAAAGGCCGCTAGAGTTTCCTGAGCCACGATATTGAGATCGCCAACGCTTGCTTTGGTATGAGCCCGTGCACGTTGCACTTCGTTCGTTGCATACTTGTAAACCCGTGGGATGTCAATCTCATGCAGACCCAACTTCTGTGCAATCAACGCACCCACAAAGCAGCAAGCCAAGTAAACAGAGAAGTACCGATCGGTCTGGTCAATATCCAGTTCCTTGTCAATCTTCTGCTGCATATCAAACAACGCAGTCCTGATCGAATCCATGTTGGCTAGGACGTGCTGAATAAAGATCGGGCCCGCCACGCCGTAGTTGTCTGACAGCTTGTTGAATACTTGGTCGATCTCTTGTTTTGTAGCGCCCCGATATTGTCTAAGCGTAAGTTCTAACACACGGCGTAACTCACCGTCTGCAGTGCTCTTGATCTGTTGCAGGGCGTCCACAACCGAGTGGTTACCTGAGGTCACAGTAAAGTTGCACCATGTAGTCTTGTTCTCCCGCAGCTTATTGCTTTGGTTGTCCATGCGGTGCTTGCCCCGACCCGAGCTGAACCCGTACGACATAGAGGACAAGTTTTCTGAAGTCTCATTGGTGATCTCGTCAATCGTGAAGCACAGGCTGTTCATCATGCCAAGCATCTGCATCTTGGAATTCATGGTGTCGTCCTGCTTCATCAGCAGGGTATCAGGCTCACCAAAGATTGAGTTAATCACCATCTGGGCAGTTGACTTTCCCGAGCCTGAACCGTTGAACTTCAAGTGCAGTTGCATACCACGAATGGTCTTGATGTCCATGAGCCGCAGTAGCGGGGAGCCAAACCCTGTGAAGAACGCCAAGGCATGTGACTCAAGTTCGGGGCGGTTATAGAAGTTAACGATCTTCTTCCACTCTTCCAATGTGCCACGTGGTTTAAACAAACCAGCAAACTGTCTGGTCGTGCTGGTCGGGGGCGCAAGCTTAGTTGTGCTGGGGGTGTACTCGATTTCACCGATCACAAAGCCTGACATGTCAGGAGTCCACCCCATCTGACTGCGGGTGCGGTTTGCTGCATATTTATCCTGCAGCTTCTTTATTGATGATGCAAAGTAAGCCATAAGTGTATTGATCTCCTTGCCATAAACAACTACCCCGTTCTTGACTAAGGTGTCCCTAAGTTTCTCTGGGCTAAACAAACTGGTAACAGGGGCGTAGAACCTACGCACACCGTCCATCTTCATATGCAGGTTGATGCCAACCAACTCACCCTCGCCTGTGCCATGCTCGTCCAGATCAAAGAACCGTTCGGTCAGATACAGGTCTTGTGGGTAAATTTCAACCTGATCTTCGTTGCCGTCTTTGTCCTGCACTTTTCTATATACCCCTCCATTTGCACCACGGAAATATGGGAACGGATAGGCAGGGATGCTCAGCGTGATTGCAGGGGTAACTTCGTCCGCTGGCTTTTCAATGATGTACGTGTCATTATCGGGAACCGTTTCTTCTACGATTCTGCCGAGGGCGATCGGGCTACTGACCAAGTGTTTGCAACCCTTGCAACCTTCAGAATAATTCTCCTTGTACCACTGGCAGGTGTAAGGGCCCTTGGTCTCAGCGGCTTTGGCTTCAGTATCTTCTACCGTATAGCTTGGGTGCGCCTTGGATATCTTATGGATAGCCTTGGCTCCGTCTTCGCAACGTACAGCGATCGACAGTGCTGCCCGCCATAGGGGTTCTTCAAGCGTAGCAGCGTTTACTAATGCGTTTTTAATTTGCGCACAGCCGGTTTCACCCATGCTGCGCTTAACAATCTTTGTGAATGACGACTTAGGGTATTCACCCCCTGCGATATCGTTACTTGTTTCGTCCATACCAAACTGCTTGGCAAAGGACAAGTCCATCGCTGGCTGCGGTAGCGCCGCAGTAAACACTTCAAAGGGTGTTACTAACCCTTGGTGCATTATTTGTACAGGTCGTGCTTGATCGTTTTTATAGTTGTTCGTTCCGGGAATACGCAGGATACGAGCGCGGTCAGTAGTTACCGCTGGGTCAGCATAAAGGTTGTGTTGTTTGCAAAGTTGTTTGAGCGCCTTGGCGTAGCCGTACCAAATATCAGACGGTACATTCGTATCAAGAGGCCAGTACACATGTAGCCCATTACCCGAGTTAACCACGGTAGGGCTTGGCAAATTAGTTGCTTGCAAAAACGCATTGAGCGCCTGTGCAGCTTCGGGTTGGTCAGCGTACGGCTTACCTTCCCCACAGTCTAGGTCAAGAAAAAATGAGCGCAGAAAAAGTGAGTTATCTGCTTCCCGCTTGGACATCAGTTTGAATGAAGCCAACGCAAAATATGCATCAACACCTTGGGAATTCAGCCCAATACCAACTTCATCAACGTCTTCAATCGTCCTATGAAACGACTGCTTGATCTTACCCGCACGGATACCGACTGTGCAGTAGTGCCCTTCAGTGGGCAATATAGTTGTCAGAAAATCATTCACATAGCCTCGGCATAGCTAAGAGGGAAAAAGGGCGGCAAGTCTCCCTGCCGCCCACCGGATTTGGTTACTGCTGTTTAATTTGCGCTGTAACTTCAGGCATCACTGCCAGATATTTGGGGTACGGTTTTGTTCGCCCTGTCACCCAGTTGTACACAGTCGCCCGTGTAACTTTGAGCAAGTCTGCCGCTTGACTAATGGATACTGCATGTTTTATACAGGCCAAGGCTAGCGCCTTGACTTCCTTGTCCAAGTCGGCTGACTTTACTCGCTGGATGAAAAGGGAGTCGTACCCCCTTACCGGTTTATTCATCGTCGTCTGTTGCCCAGTCGTTCAGGATGTCTGAGACGTTCTTAGCTACCTCAGGCTTAGGTTCAGCCTTTTGTTTCACGGCACGTTTCACGGGTTCTTTGACGGGTGCGTCCTCAACTTCTTCAGCTTCCTCATGCTTGATAGCAGGTGTGTTCTTGAAAGCCGCAGGCAGGGCAGGGGCAGTTTCGCTCTTGCTAGGAACCATCTTGAAGTCAATAGCTTGCTTGGCGTCTTCGCTTTCGCTCTGGGACTTGGCGGTGTTCCATTCTTCACGAGTCAGGGGGCGCACAGCACGGAACTTCAGAACAGGCACAGCTTCGCTGGTATCAAAGCGGGCTTCGGTAACGATGCCGGTGATCGGCAGACCATGACCCTTGAGGAACTTACCAAAGGCTTGCAGACCCATCTTCTCACCCTCAGCCTTACCAAAGTAAGATTTGCTAGGCACAGACATACGGTACACATTGCCGCTGATATCGTTTTCTAAAGTCACAGCCAAACGCTTGCTGAAGCGGCAAGCGCGGGACTTACCTTCGCCAGAACCTTCGATGTTTTGTGGGCAACCCATGCAGGTGGGGTGCTGAGGGTTCGGCACTTCTTCGTTGGGCTTCTCGCCTTCGGCAGACCAGCAAGCTGGTTTGATGTCCTTGCCTTCTTCATACTTCTCTGCGTAGAATGTGCGGGTCACGCCTTTGCCTGATGCAATGATGACGAAGTTCATGGCACGGTCTTCATTCTTGGAGACTTCTTCGCCGCCAACAATCATGCGCCACACGCCGCCCTTGATTGAGATTTGTTTGCCACCGGAGTTACCAGCAATGTCGCTGGTGGTGGAGTCATTTGCTTCACGCAGGTAGTCGGGGATGACGGAGCCGGATTTGAAAAGGGTTAGGTTACTCATTTGATTTCCTTAAGTTATTTAGAACGACGAACAGTGATTGAGTACTTGGACTCAACGTTAACACCTGCAGGCATGAGCCCCGGATTTTCGGTGACAAATTGCTTGAAATTAGTCTGGGCAATTCGTCTTTCCAAAAGGTCTGGCACATCGTGCTCACGGATGAACTTGTACATACTGTCCCAGTCGCTAGTCCAGTATCGGGTTTTGACGCCCCTAGTGAATGAACCAAACGGGGTCTTGCCACCGTCTTGGCCTGTAGATTTGCATACCTCAAGCAGTTCTTGCTCGACGGCTTCTAGTTGTTGGTCGAGAGCAGCTATTTCTTCTTCCATCTGCTTCTTCTTAATTTCCTTGGCGTCGCGTATTTTGATGTATACCCGCACCAATTTGCTTACATCACTCATATTGATTCCTTTGATTTGCGTTGAACGAGATTAAATTATACATTGTTTAATGTCACATATCAAGCTCCTGTTTGTAAAGATCAACTAATCCTTGATGAAGGTCGATTTTGTTTTGCAGCATGACGTACATGCGCTTCTCAACAGGACTGCCCTGCAGGTGCGTCACTGTGACGTGATTGGTCTGACCTGCTCGGTGCGCTCGGGAGTTGGCTTGCAGGTAAATTTCTGTGGAGGCAACTGGGCCCCACCATACCACTTGGTCGGCTCGGGTTAACGTGATGCCGTGTGCAGTCGCTTGCGGTACAAGCAGAAGTATACGTGGCTCGTCTTCGGTCTGAAATTCCTTAATGATCTCTGCTCGTGTCGTAGCCGATACGCCGCCGTGGATTGTCTGCACTGTGTAGCCTTGTTTGAGGAGCGAATTCTCCACCATCTGCAAGGTGTGCCTATATGGGATAAACGCTAATACCTTGTTGTCTGTCTGCTCGATCACCTCTACCAGCTCGTTGAAGCGGTTGGTAACATCAAACTCAACGATTTCTTTATTGTCCGTATAGACTGCCCCTTGCGAAACCTGCAAAAGTTTGTTAAGCATTGAGGCGGCGTTGACTGCAGTGATCTCTTCCCCTGCCGCAATCGTCATCATCTGTTGCTTGAGGGCGTTGTAGTACTTGGCTTGTTGTGGCGTCAGCGGAACCTCACGATTGGAATACAGCAGGTCGGGCAAGTCCAGACATTCAGCCTTGGTAAACCGTATAGCGGGTTGCAGTATTTCATGCACTATGTTTTTGGACTCCTGCCGTGGAACCCATTTGTATTGGTTAATCTTTAACATAACCTTGTCACGGAACGAGCCAAGGAACTTAGGCACAGAGTCGGGGTTCACAAGCTTAACCAAGCCGTAGGCATCCAGCGGAGACTGCGATGCAGGTGTACCCGTCATCATCCACAAACGAGTCGTGGGTTTCAGCAAAGATGCAAGGGCTTTCCAGCGGTCGGTCGTCACGCTCTTGACTGCATTGGCTTCGTCCACAATGATTAGATCAAACCCACCAGCCGCAAGCTCAGCGGTAACTACCTTCACGCCGTCAAAGTTAATGATGACGAACTCATAGCCGCCGTTAATTATGGCCGCACGTTTCTCACGAGAGCCTTGGGCGATAGCCACTGTGCGGTGCATCACCGTCTTAAATAAATCTGACCGCCACGCTGTGTCCATGATCGACACAGGGCACACCACCAGCACCCGCTTGACCCGCCCTTGATTCATTAGGTAGTCAGCCGCCCATGCCGCCGCACTGGTCTTACCTGTACCTGCCTCGTTAAACACGAAACAACGTGGATGTAGCGTTAGGAATCCTGCAGTGGTGCGCTGGTGATCGAACGGCTGATATACCCCCGGCCAAGCGTACTTCGCCGTGATCGGTGAGGGCACGTCCTTGATACCTATATTGCGTAGCAGTTGCGTTGAGTCAAAGTCCCAGTTGACTAGGATTTGAGACATATCCCCATTCTGTTGCAGGATTTTGCTCTTGGGAATCAAGGCAGTAATTTGGTCTGCCTTGCGGGTGTTAAACAGTAGTGCGCGATTGTCGATGATTTGCATGATTAAACAATGTATAACTTATAGTGGAGAAAAATAGCTAGGTAGTTGCCTACCTAGCCAAACGCTTCTAACGAAGCAACCACGATGGAACCAATGATACCTTACTTTGAACGTGATTGTGCACGTTCTTTTTTGCTAACTTGCGAAACCAACTGCCCCTTCTTGCCACGTGCAAAGCTACGGTTAGCGGACTCGCTAACAGCCCGTAGGTTACTCAGAGCCAAGGGCTTGCCCTTCTTGCTCAGGGGTTTGATATGGTCAACGTCTTCAGTGCTTGGCAGGTTGCCATGCTTGGCCTCGTATTCTTTACGGGCCTTGTTACGTGCTTCACGCATCTTGACTTGCTTGGGAGAGTCTTCGTACTTCTCTTCCCTTGCGTAATTTCGTTTAGTTGCCATGTTATTTCCTAGTTCCTAATTGCTTAGGCGTAAGCCCCCACTTTTCTTTCGGCCACCCGGCAGCAATTCTACGTTTAAGAGTTGTATATTTAACCCCAAGTTTGTCAGCTAAATCTGGCAATGTTAGGCCTTCATACATAGGTACATTCCGACGATTTTTTGATTGCTCAGTTCGAAGTATCCATTTGCAATTATCAGGGGCGTATCCTTTATTGGGGTCTAAACGTTCTAAAGAACCTGCCTTACCATAGGGGCAGGTTTTCATATCCCTATAAAACTGTTCAAAATTCATCCACGTAGGATCAATTGTTATACCCCTGCCTCCGTACAATTCATAGTGTATATGCTTCGTGTATAGGCAACGTCGTTTCATTGCAGTCCACACATTAAACTCAAAGCAACGGGTCTTTCCGTGGGTAGTACGTCTTACGTTTGGGGCGCATTTTTGACAGCCTGATTTGTCAGCTACTAAAGTTGACTTACGCACCATAGTTATAGTGCCGCAGCTACATTGACAAGCGTAATACCGTTCATTGCCGCGAAGGTCAGACCCCGCTAGTACAGTCCACTTGCCAAATATATCCCCAACATTTACCGGTACTCGCACATATCCTCCGTTAAGGGGCAAAACTTGCACAGAGCTGATTGCTTGGGGTTCCATACGCCGTGGTCTACGGCGGCTTCAATCATGTTAGCCCTACCCGCCCATTTATAAAAGATTTCAGGTAACTGTTCACGACTGAACTCAGCCTTAATTACATCACCGACCACCACAAAAAGCAATGCGCCCTTGACGATATTTATTTCTGGGTGGTGCGACATAACCATAGCCGCCATAAGCTCTAACTGACCGACATCTGCGTAACGGCTAGTCTTACCAGTTTTGTAGTCGGCTAAGCGGGCAACGCCTCTCTCGCGGTCAATGGCAAGGAAGTCGGGTATGCCTCGGAACCATACGTCTTTGTCAAAAAATCCACATGGGGTGAAGTCCGAACGTATTCCCAATTTTTCTTCGCATCGTACATCTGCACGGATTTGGGCAAGACGTTCCACGAATGGCTCGTAACTCTTAAAAGTTTCTGGAAGTGGTGTTTTATCACGGATGAACTCTTCAAATGCTTTATGCACAGCAGTCCCATAAAGGGTAGCCTCTGTGTCTTTCTGTTTGACTTGCTTTAATATACGGACAACGTGGTATTTACGGGGGCAGGATTCAAAGTCTTTGATTGCCGAGTACGAATGAGCTAGTGCCATAGATTTACCACGTTGATTTGACCGCTTATTCTAACAGTCGCCGTATGACAAACCAACCCCTGATTCACAGGACAGCGGTAAATCTTTAGCCCACTTGGGTCGCCATGACATGCACTCCTCAACGAAGCGCACAGCCTCATCTCGCTCGGCGGCGGGTGCAACACAAGCCACGGCATCATGTACGGTCAGCACCACCTGATATCTTTTTGATATCCGCAGCATCTGCTCACCCACAATGATTCGGGCCACAGCTTGCGTGAAGTTCTCCACACACTTGCCACCATAGATGTACACAGGCAGCCCCTTGGACATGTAGCGCCACTGGTCTTTGTTCTCTACTGAAACTTTCTGCAAGTCTGGGTATTGAATAAATAAACCATTGGGTAGGGAAAACCCTTTCTCCGGCACAACCTTGATTACGCCCTGCGCGTCCACCTGCGCCCCGTTGTTAAACGATAACGCTTTGAGACCTTCTTCAGCCGCTTTCCAGAGCCTAGTAATTTTCGGATATGTAGTTCGGTAAGTATCAACGATTCGCTTAGCTTCCTCGCCCGATACTTCAACACCAAAATTTTTAAGTTGTGCTTTAAACTTCGCCGCCCCCATGCCATAGCCTGCACCAAGAATCGTAGTTTTGCCGACGAATCGTTCGTCTTTGGTGATCTCCGAAACGGGCTTGCCGTAAATTGCCGACGCCATAATCTTGTAGACATCATCTTTCCTTTCAAATGCATCAACGAGGTCATGCTGACCTGCAAGCCACGCCAACGTACGTGCTTCAATCTGTGCAGAATCGCAATCAATAATCACATAGCCTTCGGGCGGCAAGATAGCCTTCTTGATCTTCCCTGCGTTCTCCCCACGGCTAGGTAGGTTCTGCAAGTTCACAGAGTCTTGCCCCGACCAGCGGCCTGAGTGTGCACCGTAGTACCGCAGGGGCACAGGGAACAACCCACGGTCTGCCATACCAATGAACCGAGCAGTACGAGTTTCCTCAATAGTCGTCTTGTTCCCAAGCCGTGCCGACACCAGTGCTTGCACGTCTACGTTCGGGTGCTCAAGTAACTCTTTGAACTTCTCATCGGTCTTGGCAAACGCAAACGCTAACTTGCCTGTGGTCGGGCTCACCTTGCGGGGCGGCTC
>Ga0208251_1000584_pt1 | contig 9908 bp, 8 predicted proteins | sample CryBogCBE15Jun09_FD_184560 | JGI IMG/M metagenome (GOLD analysis project Ga0208251, IMG submission 184560) | Freshwater microbial communities from Crystal Bog, Wisconsin, USA - CBE15Jun09 (SPAdes) (version 2) | ecosystem: Environmental > Aquatic > Freshwater > Lake | place: Crystal Bog, Wisconsin...
GGCAGCTAACAAAATGAATGATGTCGCAGGAGATGGAACAACCACTGTTACCGTTTTAACCTATCACTTGCTTAATGAGGCTAACAAGCTCATCGCAGCAGGACATAATCCAATGCAGCTCAGGAAGGGACTTGAAGCAGCGACCGATCAAGCACTTTCTAAACTTGCTACCCTATCAGAGCCCATTGAAGGCAATAAGAAACGTGTTGCAGAAGTGGCGACCATTAGCGCCGGTGATAGTGAAATTGGCAGCCTGATTGCTGAAGTGATAGAGAAGGTTGGAAAAGATGGCGTTGTAACCGTAGAGGAAGGACAGGGATTGAAGCTTGAAAGTGAAGTTGTTGAAGGCTTTACGATCGATAAAGGTTTTGTGAGTCCCTATTTTGTGACTGACCCAGCTCGCATGGAAGCGATTTATAACAAACCTGCAATTGTGGTTACTGATAAAAAATTAAGTTCAACCCAAGATTTTCTTCCGCTGCTGGAAAAACTTGCGCAAGCTGGTAAGAAAGATTTAGTGCTTATTGCTGAAGATGTTGATGGTGAAGCGCTCACAACACTCGTTTTAAATAAACTCAAAGGGGTGTTCAATACGGTTGCAATCAAAGCGCCTGCCTTTGGCGACCGGCGCAAAGATATTCTGCAAGATATTGCTATTTTGACTGGTGCTCAGATTATTAGTGGAGACCAAGGAGACGATTTTGACAGTGTTGATCTTTCATTCGTTGGCTCAGCTCGAAAAGTAATTGTCACGAATGATCAAACTACAATTATTGAGGGTAGCGGCAATCCGGTCGAAATTACTGCTCGAATAAAACAGATCAAAGCGCAGTCTGAATCTGCTAATTCGGATTACGAGAAAGAACATCTACAAAAGAGAAGAGCTGCTCTCGCAGGCAAGGTTGCTGTTATTAAAGTTGGGGGAGCAACTGAAACTGAAATTGAAGAAAAGAAATATCGAGTTGATGATGCTGTTGCTGCAGTTAAGGCAGCACTAAGTGAGGGAATAGTTCCTGGTGGCGGAGTGAGCCTTATAAATATCGCAGATGCTATTACTATTAGTGGAGACGATACCCTCAAAGCGGGTGGTCAATTACTTAAAAATGCACTCGATCAACCATTTAGGATTCTACTTAGTAATGCTGGTCTCAACCCCGACGAATGGCTACCTAAAATTCGTTCAGGCAAAGCAGGCCACGGAGTTGACGTGAATGATGCAAGTCAACTTATCGATTTAAAAAAGGCTGGTATCATTGATCCTTCACGAGTCACTAAAGAAGCTCTTCAGAATGCAGCATCTATAGCGGGTACTGCTATGACAATGGGGGCACTCGTCGTTGATATTCCCGAAAAAACAGCTTCCACGCCAGACATGAGTGGCATGGGAATGATGTAACAAAAAGTATTTAAACAAAAAAGGGACTCCTCGTGAGTCCCTTTTTTGTTTAGCAAGTATAATTATTTGTTTTGCATAAAATAGTTAATTTCATTAATCACATCTAAAAGTGCTTGTGCTCGCGTATTTTCATCCGTTATTTCGTGCGCAGTGTTGTATGCCATAGGAACGAGTGCTTGATCATCAGAAGCCTGAATCATCATCATAAGAGTCTTAAACTTTTCTTCTGGGGGCAGATTTAACTGACCAACTAGCGGAGACAATTCTTTCAACGCTTCTTTTTTGATATCCAGCAAATCTTTGCCAACTCCTGGCGCTTCGGTAGAAGTTTCTGGGTTATCGAACATCGGTGTTCCATCATCTCCTATTGAAGGTGCGGCAAGCGATTCTGCGTCATCATTGACAACAGGCTGCGCGAATTGAGGGGGTGCTGGCATTGCGGGAGGTGGAGTTGGAGCTGCAGGCATTGCGGGAGTTGGAGCTCCTGGCATAATTGTTTGCCCTACAGTGTTCCCGCTCGGCTGGTTAGTTTGTGCTGGCATCATAGTGCCGGGTTGTTGAGCCACAGTTTGGCCCGTTGTTTGATCGAACATGCCACCCCCATTACGATTTTTTATTGATTATTTCTACAATAACATAAGCTTATTAAATAAATAAAGCTTGATACGGCTTATTTTGTTAAAATAGTAGTTACTAAAGATTACCAATAATCATAAATAAAGGAGCCCTATGTTAGACGATGTTGTAATGATTCATGAACGTGATGCTCAGGATTCGCTTGGTATTGCTGAAAAACAGTGGCAGCAGCTTTTGGTAGACTTCGATATTGAAAAAATGAGTACTAAGCCTGCAAATATTGTATTTGCTGGCATGGGCGGATCAGCGCTCGGGGCATTACTTGCTTCAACTTGGCCAGGTTTTGAAATTCCATTTGAAATTGTAAGAAACTATTCAATTCCTAACTATGTCAGTAGCGCAACCTTATTTGTTGCATCAAGCTATTCAGGAAATACAGAGGAAACACTTTCCGCTCTTGAGCAGGCTGAAAAAACAGGCGCGCAGATAGTGGTTATAGCTGGAGGTGGAAAACTAGTAGAGATCGCCCGTGAAAAAAAATATCCACTTGCAGTTTTACCCGCAGTGACGCAACCGCGATATGCTGTTTTGTATAGCTTCAGAGCATTCCTAAGCGTGCTTGTTGCTGCGCAATTACTCGATGAAGAGCAGATGAGAGCAGAGGTGCAAAAAGCGAGTGATTTTCTTAAGACACAAACAGGCCTCTGGGCACCAACTATCGAAACCGCCAAAAACCCGGCTAAGAAACTTGCGCTTGATCTCGTTGGCAAATCTATCGTCGTCTATGGAGGTCCATTGACATACCCAGCCGCCTATAAATGGAAGATAAGCTTTAACGAGAACGCAAAAAATATTGCCTGGGTAAATCAGTTTCCAGAATTCAACCATAATGAATTCCTCGGTTGGACTAGTCATCCACTCGACAAACCGTATGCAGTTATTGATTTACGTTCATCATTTGAGCACCCACAAATACAAAAACGTTTTGAAGTAAGTGCAAAGTTACTCAGTGGTAAACGACCAGCACCTCACACTGTGCAAGCAGAAGGTGAATCGATGTTAGAGCAGCTACTGTGGCTTGTAGCCATGGGGGATTTTGTCAGCCTTTACCTTGCCCTCTTGAATGGCCTCAATCCAACACCCGTTGATTTAATTGAAAAATTCAAAAAAGAACTCATATAATTTTTATTTATTAGTCCAGCTTCGCTATACTTAGAACCAATTGGTATCTGGAGGGGTCGCCTAGTGGCCTATGGCGCTCGCTTGGAAAGCGGGTTGGGGCGTGAGTCCCTCGAGAGTTCGAATCTCTCTCCCTCCGCCAATTCCTCAATTTCGTTATAAAGAGTTATAGATGATACAATTTTAAGATATGGACAATGTAGTTTCATCTCTTGAAAAAATACTAAAAGATACCTTTGAAGTTGATGAAAAGGTGTTTTTTTCTGTTCCAGATTATGAGTTCGGTGATGCTACCACTAACTGCGCAATGCAATTATCCAAAACACTAAAAAAAGCTCCTCGCGTTATTGCAGAAAAAATTGTGGAAACCCTAGAAGAGGAGAATCCGAGCTGGTTTTCGTCAGCCAAAGTTGAAGGACCTGGTTTCATAAACATAGTATTCAAAGATAATTTTTTGTTTTCTTTTATAAATCATAAGCAGCAAGCTATTGCTGCAAGTGAATCTTATGTGCTGGAGTATTCATGTCCAAATGCCTTCAAGGAACTCCACGCCGGTCACCTCTATCAAACGGTAGCTGGTGACAGTATTGCTAAATTATTAGAATTTGTTGGCGCTAAAGTAGAGCGTACAAATTTTGGTGGTGATGTTGGGCTTCACGTTGCGAAAGCAATGTGGGGTATTCAAGAAGCATTACATAGTGCAATAAAACTCGATGCCATTGAGCCTCATCAGCGACCTAACTTTTTGTCTAAAGCGTATGTTTCGGGAGCGGCGGCTTATGAAGAAAATGAAACCGCAAAGAATGAAATAGAGACGATTAATAAAAAAATCTATGCGCTACATGACAATGATGACCATGAATCAGATTTTGCAATCACTTATTGGACGTGCCGTCAGTGGAGCTATGATTATTTTGATGAATTTTATAAAAAAATTAAAGTTGCTCCATTTCGTTTTTATGCCGAGAGCGAGACAGCACCAGTTGGCATGCAACTGATCGAAAAAGGAAAAAAACAAGGTATCTTTGTGGAATCAGAAGGCGCGATAGTCTATCACGGAGAGCAGCAAGGACTACATACTCGTGTTTTTGTCACCAAAACAGGGCTTCCAACCTACGAAACAAAGGATTTAGGGGTTATTTATAAAGAATTTGAAGATTATCATTTTAGTAAGCGGATCTTAATTACTGGGCGTGATCAAACAGAATATATGCGGGTTGTTTTTGCCGCAGCCGAACAAGTTATGCCAGAAACGAAGAATAAGATGCTGCATATAACCAATGGCATTATCAAGTTTGCCAGTGGTGAGAAAATGAGCTCGCGACTTGGCAATGTAACAACTGCTAATGATGTTTTTGAAACAGTTTACGCAAATACACCATCGGAAAGCCCGGAGTCTACCAGAACTTCACTAGCGCTAAGTGCAATAAAATACAGCTTACTAAAACAGCGGCTAGGTTCCGACGTCGCTTTTGATATTGAAAATTCCGTAAGTCTGCTGGGTAATAGTGGCCCATACCTTCAGTACGCACTGGTACGTGCCTATAGTATTCTTGAAAAAGCACACTATACCGTAGCCGAAGATTTCGAAATTAGTTCGCTAGAATCTGGTGAGCGACGACTCGTGCATCAGCTAGCAAAGTTTAGCGAAGTCATCTCTTCCGCGGCACTAACTTATGCGCCGCATATTCTTTGTACCTATCTTTACGAAACAGCAACTGCCTTCAATGTTTTTTACGAACAAAACCGAGTTATTGGTGATAATCGGAGTGCGGTTCGACTAAAAATCGTGTATGAGTACATGAAAATACTAGAGACAGGGCTCACATTACTCGGTATTGATACAATAACAAAAATGTAACTATAAATATGATCGAAAAAAAATGAAAACTATATCAAAAACAGCACTCATCCTTTTTCCTAACCAACTTTTCGACCCAGGGCATTTACCTGAGGCAGATATAGTTTATCTACTCGAAGAGCCATCTTTTTTTGGTATTTCTCCCGATAGACCAATTAAATTTCATAAACAAAAATTAGTAATGCACCGCGCGAGCATCCGCAGCTACAGAGATGAACTATCAAAAATAAACATTCCAGTAGAGCTAGTTGAATTACCCGAACTACTTGACGTCACTTCGTTTATCGTTACGCTCGCCAACAAGGGAATGCAACACATTAAAATATTCGATGTGACTGACCATCGGTTGGAAGAAAGTATTTATGATGCCGTTCATTATGTTAAGGGTGATTCATTTGAAATTGAGACGGTGACTTCACCGGGTTTCATTTTAGATAAGCGTGAAGTATTCGCATATTTTTCAAATAAAAAATCCTACTCATTCCAGGATTTTTATTCCCTACAGCGCAAATCTCTTAATTTACTCATGGATAAACACAACAAACCAATTGGTGGCAGGTGGAGTTTTGATACAGAAAACAGAAAAAAGCTACCAAAAGGGGTAACTGTCCCAGCTGAGCCTGTACCGCTGACAAGTTCATATGTCGTGGAAGCTAAAGCCTGGGTAGAACATCACCACGCAGATAATCCTGGAGATATGGAGACATTTATGTGGCCAACAACCAGAGCAGAAGCCAAAATACTATTGCAAAACTTTTTAGAAGAACGTTTAGAAAATTTTGGACCTTATGAAGATGCAATTGAGCAGGATTCAGTTTTACTTTTTCATTCAGGCATTTCTGCTCCGTTGAATATTGGATTATTAAATCCGAGAGAAGTCATCGCTGCACTCAATGAGTTTACTCAAAAACATCAGACATCACTTGCGAGTACCGAAGCTTTCATTAGGCAAGTGGTGGGGTGGCGAGAATACGTGCGAGGTATATACGATTGTAGAGCAAAGGAACTTGTCGAAGGGAATAGGCTTGGCCACTACAGGAAAATGAACGAAGCGTGGTGGATAGGAACTACCGGCATCCCTCCCGTTGATATGGCAATAAAAAAAGCACAAAAATACGCATACACTCATCACATTGAGCGACTTATGATTCTGGGGAATGCTATGCTACTGAGCGAAATTGATCCTGCTGAAGTCAATAATTGGTTCATGGCTTTTTTTATCGATGCTTATGAATGGGTAATGCTACCTAATGTTTTTGGAATGAGCCAATACGCTAGTGGATCAATTATGACAACCAAACCGTATATTGGCGGAAGCAATTACATACTTAAAATGAGTCATTTTGAAAAAGGGGCGTGGACTGAAACCATGGATGGATTGTATTGGCAGTTTGTTGATAAACATAAGCAATTACTCAGTACGAATCCTCGGACTAGTATGATGGTGAGCTTGCTAAAAAAAATGCCTATTCCAAGAAAAAATGCCCTCTTTTTAAAAGCAACTGCCTTCAAAAAACAAACTACAAAATAGGGGAGTATATAGATATAATAAAAATATGAAAAAAAGTCCTGAAGAATGGAAGAAAATCCTTACCCCTGAGCAGTATGCAGTACTAATCGATAAAGAAACTGAAGTGCCATTTACTGGAGAGTATCTTTATAACGAAGAAGATGGTACGTATGATTGTGCCGCCTGCCACGCGCCACTTTTTGCGAGCGAGACAAAATTTGAAGCTCACTGTGGCTGGCCTTCATTTAATAATGTTATTAGCGATAAAGCAGTAATTCTGAAAGAAGATCGATCAGCTGGCATGCAACGAGTTGAAGTTGTATGTGGTAATTGCGGGGGGCACCTGGGACATGTATTTAATGACGCACCCGATCAACCAACGGGTGTACGGTTTTGCATTAATTCTGCTGCACTAAATTTTGCTGCTGATAAAAAACGCACTACATAAACACTTTTAAAGTGTATAATCTCTAAACAATGAACAAAAAATCTGCATCTATGCCTGAAAAATTACTCTGGGTTGATCTTGAAATGACCGGGCTCGACCCGGCTAACGATCGGATTTTGGAAGTTGCGGCCATTGTTACTGATTTTAATTTTAATGAGTTAGCCTTATTTGAGTCTATTGTTCACCAGTCGAAAACAATTATTGCTTCGAGCAACCAATGGTCATTGGATGCGCATACAAAAAGCGGCCTTCTTGATAGAATTGAGCACGCCCCAAGAGAAGAAGATGTTCGAAATGAATTTGTCGCTTTCATTAAAGCAAACTTCAAAGAAGAGTCCGCAACCCTTGCCGGCAACAGTATTCATCAAGACCGTCGCTTTATCGACGCCTGGTGGCCCGATGTCGCTCAACTTTTGCACTACAGAATGGTCGATGTCAGCAGCTTTAAAATTATTATGCAAACTAAATACAGTAGAGTTTTTGCTAAGTCGGAGTCTCATCGAGCGCTTGAAGACATCAGGGAATCAATTGCTGAGCTTAAATACTATCTTTATTTGGAAGAAAGAAAACGATGAATTTTGAAGTAATAGATAAAACGTTAATGAGCTATGAGAATGTTAGCAAGTCATTTCCGTATGGCGAAAATATTTCTGTGTATAAAGCTGGCGATATGCTCTTTGCTTTAGTGCAAAATACAACCAATCCACTTCGTATAAGTCTGCGCTGTGATGAACAGCTCGCTGCATTGCTCAGGGAGAAATATGAAACGGTCTTGCCTGGTCAAAAATTAAACCAAAAAAAATGGAATACTATTATCTTAAGTGGTCAGCTCAGTGATGACGAAATTTTTGATCTTATCCGCCATAGCTATAATCTTGCAACTAATTCGTAGGAATATTTTGTACTAGTGACTTTGTGTCATCGTAGAAAGATTGTAGCTGTTTTTTTGTGGCAGTACTTTTTGTTGCAGTGTATGTGGTCTGAATAGTGGCGGCATAGTCGCCGAGGCGAGCAATCATGAGTGCATCATAGGTGCTATCGTAGGTACCGCCATTAAATGCTTGTTGTAGCTGATTAATATATTTAGTATTTGAATAAGGAGCAATAAGTTTGGCGGGTTTCTTTTGACCCAGTTTTGAGAGGATCGAATTAGTCTGAGTACTTTCACTTGTTAGCACTGCCCTCACTGTTGCCGCATTATTTAGTGTCGTAGTATTTTGAGAGTTTTTTGTAGCATCAGTTGTAATGTCTATGATGTCTTTTTGTTTTGCCGCCAATTTATAGAAATCTACTAAAACTGAACCACTCGAACCTGAGATAATTGATGTAACGATAAAGAAAATAATTAGTAAGCCAATCCCTCCCGCAACTACTACAAGCAGTCTTGTGGTTTGCGATCCACTCGAAGGAGCACGCCGAGCCTTATTCTTTTCAGGATTCAAGATAAAATCGTAATTATTGGAAGGCTGTTCATTATTCATAATATAGTACTAATAGCATAACCAATTTTTTTCTGAGGTGCTAGTGCTTGTGCTTGTTTACCCTATGTACGTGTACAATTACAAATAGTATGGACGCAGTTGAAGATATAAAAAATAGACTATCAGTTGAAGATGTAATTGGTGATTACATGGAACTGAAAAGGGCAGGAAGGAATTTCCGAGGCCTATCTCCTTTTAATAGTGAAAAAAGCCCTAGTTTTATGGTGAGTCCAGAAAAACAAATATGGCATGATTTCAGCAGCGGTAAGGGCGGCAATATTTTCAGTTTTGTTATGGAAATGGAAGGAGTAGACTTCAGAGGTTCTCTTGAGATTCTCGCTAAAAAAGCCGGCATAGACCTTGGGGTTTACCAAAAAAATGATGGAAAGTACAGGCAACAGAAAGAAAAATTACTAGAAGCTGTTGAGCTTGCAACAAAATATTATGAGCAGTCACTTTTAAAAAATCAGCTTGCACTCGACTATGTACTTAAGCAGCGAAACTTTAATAAAGAAACACTACAGAATTTTCGACTTGGTTATGCGCCGTATTCAGGGTCAGCACTTGTAGATTTTTTAAAAAAAAGAGGTATAGCTGAAGATATCATTTTGAAGGCAGGTCTCGGATCTCGGCAGTATCGAGGGGTGGCCGATATGTTTAGAGGGAGAGTTACGGTTTCCCTGGCTGATCCGCAAGGTGCACCCATAGGATTTACGGCTCGAATACTCAGTAACGATATCGATGCGCCAAAGTATATAAATACTCCACAAACTGCGCTGTACGATAAAAGTCGCCATGTATTCGGCCTCCATCTCGCTAAAGATGCTATTCGTCGATATGGTTTTGTAGTTATTGTTGAAGGAAATCTTGACGTCATCGCTTCTCATCAAGCTGGAATAAAAAATGTTGTTGCTACCGCCGGCACCGCCATCACTCAGTATCACTTGAAAGCACTGCATCGTTTTACTTCAGATATTCGTCTTTGCTTTGACCAGGATAATGCCGGTATAAACGCGGCAGAGCGGGCCATTTCTGTAGCGCAGGGCGCAAAGGTGCAGCTGTCCATTATTTCTATAAAGCACTCAAAAGATCCCGATGAGCTTATTCAAAAAGACCCCAAACTATGGGCTGAGGCTATTGAAAAGCCACAATATGCACTTGATTGGTTGATAGATCGATATAGTTCACTCTTTGATATCTCATCAGCCAGAGGCAAGAAAGACTTTACTGACAAACTCATGGAAACGATGACCTATCTAGAGGATGAGGTTGAGCGAGATCATTATTTAATGAAACTTGCCGAATTACTAGCTATAGGAGAGCAGGCTATCCGAACAAAGCTTGATGTTTTCAGTGAATTGAAAAAAGAAAAACAACCCAAAAAGATAATCGCCAGTCCTGAACAAAATATAGTTGACCCCTACATGTATCAAGATCAAATATTATGTCTTCTTGTA
>Ga0208251_1000593_pt1 | contig 9845 bp, 10 predicted proteins | sample CryBogCBE15Jun09_FD_184560 | JGI IMG/M metagenome (GOLD analysis project Ga0208251, IMG submission 184560) | Freshwater microbial communities from Crystal Bog, Wisconsin, USA - CBE15Jun09 (SPAdes) (version 2) | ecosystem: Environmental > Aquatic > Freshwater > Lake | place: Crystal Bog...
ACGCTCTTAACAGCTTCCTCAAACCACGCTCTATGCTCTTGCATATAGCCTGAACTTGCGAACACAACTGCTACGATAGCAACAGTGGTCCAGTTTACATAACCAAGCAATTTATTTAAATCGTAAGACTTGGTAGTAATAATATAATATAATAGCAACGTACCAAATACAGGAAATACTGCCGCTGGTCCTTCTCCGCCCATTGCCATATAAGCAACAATGGCCGCTAAGAACGGTAATGTATTCTTAACAAAATCCCATAGTGTAGATTCAGGACACTCGGATATCACTACTTCATTTTCGTCAACTGCTAACCAGCAATAAGAAACGATAAACACAGCACTGACTAGTAACAATGGCCATAGCATACCAATCCAAGCACTATATCCTAGACCAAATGCCGCCATAGGTAATAGCACTGGCTTTTCGATTGGACTCCACATATAAAAATGGTGTGTTGTCAAAAAGTCAATAATGCCTAATTTTTTACGACTAGCGTTATCTCCGTTAGTGCCTGTTGCTGTATCTAATATACCAGCTGATACAGTAGCACGACCTTCGATTGGTAGTATGCCTGAAACAAAACTCAACAGCATAATAACTAAACGGTTGCTTTTGAACTTGCTTTTCAAAAAACCATATGTTCCAGCAAACAAGCTCTTTTCTTTGGCGATACCGCTAACCATCATAATTGATACTAGGACGAAAAGATAAATTTCATCACCCAAATAATCTAAAATTTCCATATAATCTCTTTAACTAAAGAAACTATTTATTTTCATCTAACTTGGGTGGAATTTTTTCTACTTCTGGTTCTATGAATCTAGCTGGAGGATTAAAGTTCCAACTATCTGCTGTAAAAATCTTCACAGGTTTCCAATACTTGGCAATAATGTTATTAATCACGACAACGGTAATTACAAACACAACAAATGCCAATCCTGTTAAAATACTTCCCGCTAATATTTCTGCGGCTACATCTACATCCATTTTACTTCCTTTTAAAAATATAAACACCTTCGGATTTGAATCCGTTAGCTTGCTTCCCGTTACCAACTCCTGGACGAACATTCAACATCATCTGTACAGTCTCCTGATATTCAAAGTTCATCTTCTTACTCAGCTCAATCCAGCGATCTACGATTTTAAACTGATCCTTGCCAACTTTATAATCGGCAATATTGACAGCGTAGATTCCATCTTTAACTAGTCCTTTGCTTAACATACGTAGTGTAGGTTCAACATAGTAATCAAACCACGCATCTGTATTGTCATAACGATTCATACATTGTGTTGGTTCATCACAATATATTTCAAGATTAAAATAAGGCGGACTACTAAAGGCGGCATCGTAAGTATTGTCTGACGGATCAAACTCTTCGCTTACTGTATTATACATTTCGTAGTCAGTTCCTACAACCTCATTGATAAGACTGCCCAAAGCATCTAGCCCATCATATGTTTTGGTATTTGGATCGATGCCAGTATAGTGGTATCGCATATTGCTAGTCATTGCACCTAACATACGTCCGCCATACCCGCTACTGAAATCTAATACACGGCCCCACATAGTTGGACAAATGTATTCCCAAATAGCGCGAGCATTCATTGGTTTGAAATTCTGTATAGTTCCACCACTTACCAAGTCTAGGGCTCTACGTAAGTTTTGAGGAATAACTGTCTTGTCACCTTCGTTACGATGCTTATAGCACAGATTAATTGCTCGACGCAATTTTTTATCATTATGGAATCGACTATAAAGACTAACTTCTTGACTACCCTGTGTACGAGCATCTCGCATATTAGGAAACCAAAAACGGCTAAAACTTTGACCGCTAGTATTGCCTACGCTAATCTTACCATCAACTACTGATGGATTTTTATTTTTTAAATCTAGTATTTGTTGACGGCAACCGTCTAAACTGTAATAGTTAATTGGCAATATATCCTTGTTACGATAGATGTTAAACACTTCGTCTTCGATTGCCAACTTACCTGCATCATCTGCGCTTACCCACACGTCTTTAGTCAGTGCCATTAGTCGTGGCAAGTCATCTTCGTACCCTGTACATACTGACTCAGTTGGTGTAAAATTCCATTCAGCACAAATGCTGTCGTAATAACTCATAGTTTACCTTTTAGGTAATCCTTTTCTTTGTACGTTTTAATCATATGGCATCGGCAACAAAGAGTTTGAATATTGTCTTTGGTATCTGATCCGCCATCACTTTTTCTAATCAAATGATCACCGTGCATTACACCACGCATACAACGAAGTTTATGAAACGGATCTTCGATATCATCAAACTGAGGATCTTCCCTTGGATCGTATTTACACTTAACACACACCCAGCCTCTGTAGAAAGTATGCGGGCGATCAGCTTTACCTAATCCTTCCCCGTACTCTGCTAACAGTAGCTGATGTTCACGGCAGTAGCTATCACCGCCAGGACCTTCGTAATGTGTTAACGGATTAGTACAATCTTCGAGTTGACAGCACTTTCCGGATGTAATTTGTTCTTTTAAAACTCCGCGACTTTTACGTTTGTCGTACTGTGAATCACGCAACTTGGACATCTTTGATTACCTTCCATAATGACGCTTTCTTAACAACAAAACCATTGTTTGCTTCATACTTAGGAACTGGCAATTTTGTACTAGCCGCTAGTTGGGCAATTAGGAAAGGAATGCCTGTACGCATTTCTGTTGTAAACCCTCGAACAATAAGTTCTGCTTTAGCATTGTATTCTTTTTGATCGCCGGGTGTAACAGAGTCATACCAATCAGTATAGGCATCTTTTACCTTACTCCAGAATGGTCCGTTGGGACTAAAGTCTGCATCAAAGTAGTCACGTGTAAACTGTACAAATTTAACTAGATACTTTTGGTCAACTTTAATGCCTTGTTCAAAACACAAGTTAAAGTATTCATACAGTTGTCTAGCTTCTTTGGCTTGTACCGGACGATCCTGACGCAACAATGCCCAGTACTCTGAAAACATACGTGTAACTTCTGGATCTTTAAGGCTCTTCTCACTATTACTCATAATGGTATCGGCAAGCAAGGTAAACGCACCTGGCTCATCTTCGTCGCCCATTTTTTCGTGTGTAACAAACAGCCCGGCTGATTCGAAGTAGTCTTGCTTTTTGGCTGCGGCTTCCCAAATTGGATCTGTGCTACCGTCAACCTTAACACCATAAACCATTTGACGGAATGTGTCATAAAAGTCCAAAGGCTTTTTGGCATCACCGTTCAACAAAATAAAGTTACGGCGAATTTCTGCTTTCATTTTCACTGGATAAACAACTATTGGCACAGTCATATCTGCGGCACGTTCGCCCAAAATCTTAGTCGCCAAAATATACAGTACAATAGCGGTGTGCTGCCCGTCCCAAGCGATATAATAACCGGGCTTTTCTGGGTCTTCATATACCTGAATAGCCATTACCATTGTTTCTTTAAAGTTATCCAAAATGCTCAAAACGTGCTCAAAATTAACTTCACGTTGCATTGTAGTGTCAATTAGAATTTTATCCAGCAGAGTGGATAACGCTTGGCACAGGTGGAGATCCGAAATCGATTTCCATTTTTTATTTCTACGTTTGAACTCAGCAATAGCATCAGTCAGTTCGGCAGGAAAAGTTCCTGTTAGAGATGTGTTCAAACGCTCTCGCAATGTGACAAAATGGCTAGATGTTTTTTTGAAAAGGTCGTTAATCTTTTGTGCGTGAGTTTTCATCAACTGCTTTCTGTGTGTAAAATTATATTATAAGCTCAAATGTATAGACTGTCAATAAAAAAGGCACCCGAAAGTGCCTTTTTGGTTGTTTTGGTGACAAGGTAAGTCCTACCTCGCAAGTGCTGTTTCTTAGGCAGCTAATTCGAATTGCTCGTCATTCATTGCTGAAATGTCGAAGTCAACTGCGAAAAACTTGAATGTAGATGCTTTTGCATTTACTAAATTTTAGTTTTAACGACTATCTGTGTCGTGTTGCCGTCTTTGCTATCTAGCCCTGTCGAAACTATGCAGGCCCATTATAAAGTACACTATGCCACGCTCTGAACCTGGACTCTTAGTAATATACTTTATGGTGGACCTGGGGGGATTTGCACCCCCGTCCAGAACTCCTTCGCTCGGAAGGGATTACAACAATTTCGTTTAACCTAATTACTTAGGTTGAATATTTGCCGCTTGTAAGCCTTTTTGTCCCTGTACTACATCAAATGTTACCAATTGATTTTCTTGTAGAACTTTGAAGCCTGAAGTTTGAATTGCTGAGTAGTGAGCAAATAAATCTTCACCGCCACCGTCTGGAGTAATAAATCCAAAACCTTTGGTTTCATTAAACCATTTTACTTTACCTGTTGCCATTAACTATTTCCTAATAAAACACTATTGTAGTGTCTAGTATTTATAAGAGCAACTGTTTTGAGTGTTTAAATCACGTCAATATGATAAACTAGGCAAATACGTGGATCTTGAGATCTGTGTTCTCCTATGGCGTGCCACATTGACGGGTCGTGTACAACTAAATCGCCAGTAGTTGGAGTAAAATATAATTTTTCATATTCTGGATAATCGGTATGGTATTTTCCATATTCTCCGTCTTGTATGAAAATTAAGTCTGAACCGTTAACTGGATTAGTTTGATAAAATATAGCTACGGCTGTTGGATCTGGTCCCAGTGTTTCAGATCCTTTGTGATTATGACAGCGTCCTTGACTGCCATAATTTAATTTATTCATCCAAGATGTAGAAATTTTTACACGTTTAACATCTACATTAAAAAACTCTGCACACTCTTGTTTAATCCATTTGTTTAAATCAGCAGATCCTGAAAGGTTAGCAGGGCCTAAGTATGGTATAACTTCAGTAGTAAGTCCACTACCTTCTAACAATAAATTAGGAGATTCTATATTGCGTGTTTTTAATTCTGCTAGTTCAAATACTGTTTGTATTCCAAAAACAAAATCATCATTGGTATACAACTCAGGAATCGTACAATGTGCGTGTAATACTTTGTGACCAAATGCGTTAAGCGTTTTCATTTTTTAAGTAATCTATATATTCCCAGTGATTAAACATTGAGTTAGAGTTAGCTTCTATATTAGATAAATGATTAAGTTTATTAATTTCATATTCAGTTAAATTGCTAACAGCTAGTTCAAACTGTTGCTGTGCAATTTCTGGTTTAAATATCTTAACACCTGCTCCTACGCTGTACCAACTTTGATCATTAAATGCAGAGTATCCCAGTAAGTTGTCGAGCTCTTTAAAAAATACTTGGTCAGGCAAGTTTATTTCTAAATGTTTGGTTAGCAATTCGACACCTTCTGGAGCAATGTTGTCTTTTGTAAAGTCTGACCAAAATTTAGTATCTGTACGCTTTGTAATATAGTGATAGTATAAGAAGTTTAGTATTACCCTGTTCATACGTTGAACGTTAACGTTTAGATATTCTACAGATAAATCGCGCCCTTGCAAGTATCCGCCAAATGATTGTACAAAGAAACGTAGTGTTTGTATCTGTACCCAAATACTAGTTGCTTCTAAAGGTTCTATAAATCCAGATGACAATCCAATAGCACAGCAATTCTTAATCCATACTTGATCGTATGCGCCTGCTTCAAAGTTAAACACAGTTGGAAATGTAACTGGATGTCCAATGTACTCTTCTATCTCTTTTTTAATATCGTCATCGGACACTAGATTTTTATCAAACACATAGCCGCATCCGTAACGTCCTTGAACAGGAATTTTCCACATCCACCCGTATTTCATAGCAATGGATTCTGTGTAGGGAGGTAAGTCTTTGCTGTTGTTATCTAGAAAAAATGGAATAGCTCTGTTAACTGGTAATGAGTCTTTGTATGATATCCATTTTGAATTGTAAAATTTACCAATGATTAATCTTTGGAATCCTGTACAGTCAAATACAAAGTCTGCATCTACACTTCCTTCTTTTAAATTAAATCCTGTGATGTTTCCTTCGTCGTTGGATATAATATCTACAACTTCATCGTCAATTAATTTAATACCTCTGCTTATACCCACAGTTTCAAAATAATGTGCTAGTTCTCTAGCATTAAAATGCAGTGCATCTCCGCCAAATTTTTCCAAGTCATCTTTTCTATATTTGACTCGTTGTTTTTCTGATATGTGCTGTGTAAAATTAAACTCGTCTAAGTTTTCACCTTGAGCAATTTTTTCTAGATGCAAATAAGATATACCTGTATCAGCTAAGTTTGGATCCAGTGTACTGTTTTCTTTAAATCCGTGATAATAATATTCGCCGTCGCCATTCCAGTTAGTAAATTTAATACCATTCTTAAAAGTAGCACCGCAGTGCTTGATAATTTCCGACACTGGAATATCTACCTCGTCTAAGAATTCTAAAAACTGTGGAGTTGTTCCTTCACCCGCTCCTAGTATTCCAATTTTAGAGCTAGCAATGACTGTAACGTCTCCATACGGAAACTTTTTCCTAATGTATAAAGCTGTTAACCAACCAGCTGTACCACCACCTACTATAACATAATTATATTTCATCTGGAAGCACCTTAATGTCAATTACAACTGATATTCTATGTACACCGCTTAAATTAGTTTCTACACTATGGAACAAATAGTTAGGGAACATAATCAACTGTCCTGGTTTTGGTTGATGTCTGTGATAAACACGACCTTCACGACCATTGTGGTCAGTTGACAAGTAAGGATCTTTCCAAAAGAAACTTACCGCGCCTCTAGTTTCAAAGAACAATATATCGCCGCTCTTCTCGGGCATATCTAAATAAAACACACCTACTAAATCAGGCATATCGTGAAAGTGTGGACTATCGTTGTCCAACGGTTCGTATGCGTTATGGCGCGATTCGTATATTAGCTTATATTTAGGCCAGTTTCTATCTTGTGCTATTTCTTCTACAGCCTTGTGTAATAGTTCTGTTAATTTTTCTGTGCCATAACCTGGATAATCCAGAAAGTTATTTTTTCTAGGATCAAAGTTTGGATCGGACTCTTTTAATTTACTAGTATGGTTACTGAAATTTCTGCCATCCATTGCAACCATTTGGGACAGCCCTTCGCACTCCTCGTCTAGGTCAAATATGTAAAGAGGAGTTGCAAAAAGATTTCTAATTTCTTTTTTTAACACAGTTTACCTTTTGCTAAGACGGTTTCAATACTTTCTGCTGCACTAGTTACAATACTATCGTGATTTGCCGGATCTAAATATATTTCTTTTGATAGAATAAAATTAGAGTAATCGTGGAAATAATCATCTTTCTCGTTAATATGTAAATTTGTCACACCGTCTATGCTAATAACAAATCTCACGGCATTATCGGATCCAGTTTTTGCTATAATTTCTGGATCTACTACATTATGTACAGTTACATCTATAACATTTGGCAATGCTTTTAATCTATTAATTAATCCATCTAGTTCAGGAATATCTGCGTGTACCCACTCGTGACCTACTAATGGATATGATCCACTGCCGTCTGGGTGAGTAAACCTAATACCATATGCTGGAACAACGCTGTGTCTATCTGCTGCATTAACTAATTCGCTAACTGGCGGAGCTTCTAGTGTGTTTAGTATTTCGTAAGGAATGATACCTTCTACAGGCTGTGGATTTCCTTCACTATCTTTAATAGTAAATCGAAATAGTACAGGCAGTTGACTAAGTTCAAATGCTCCTGCTACTTGGGCCATCATTAAGTCTGTTGGATCTTCCACAGTCACATCGATTATTTCTGGGATGCCTTTGCAACTGTCCAGAAACTTTTGTAATACAGGAGTCATTGTAACTGACATATTATACCTCTACTGTTGATTTGCCGTAAACATCGACATCATCAATTTTACCAATTACTTCGCTTACAACTTTGATTGGAATAATCTTTCGTGTAGCTTTTTCTTTGTGTTCGTATATGGTACCCCAGATATCTTCACGTTCTAAAGGTAACCCTTCACCTTTAATAGTAACTGGGATATAGCCATTTGTTATTTTTTCAATGCTTAAAGCAAACAATGGAATGTTATCACTATAAGCGTTATCGCAAGTAGCTTCCCAGTATTTGCCATCTAGGTACATACAGCTTCCTTTGCAAAGATGTAATACAGGACAACTAGCACAATTAGCTCTATTCATCCAATGCGTTACACTACGCAATTCTACATTGTCATAGTCTGCTAAGTTTCCGCCTAAATGCGGTTCACCGTTTTTACTTGTTTCCATCACACTAACGTTTTGACAAGTAACAACATTGCCAGTTAGATCTATAGCAATAATATTTTCATCATCCATTCCACATTTTTGTCCAACGTATCCAGATCCAATGTGTGATAACAGATCACGTGTGAATGTGTCTACTTTGTTTGCGATGCTATCAAAGTTAATGGCACCATTCGTAGAGAACATATCGTTAAATGATGTTTGTCTATATTTAAAATGTTCTTCAAGGCTAGTGAGACTGCTGTTTAAGCCATCTTCATCATACGCATCAACAATACTACCTTCTCCTATTCTTACATCAGGATCTCCGGTAAATTCTGCAAACCATTCATATATTGCCAATCGACTAATATTTTTATTATTCAACATAGAATTAAAACTAATTCTATTTTGTTGTTTCATAATATTATAAAATTCCAATACAATTTCTTTCTTTGCTGGATCTTCAAACGGATCTGGACCACGTACACTTTGCCCAGGACCATCGTGGCTGATAGCAACACTGAATCCCATATAGTATAACCAACTACAAATTTCTCTAGTTAACAAGGAGCCGTTTGTAATTACACTCATTTGCGGTTTTTGTTTCCAACTTTTAAATTTAGCAGCCAATGCCTCGGCCAACGGTTTCATTGTTTTCCAATAGACGAAAGGTTCCCCGCCCCAAAATTCAATTTTGAGTCCGCGTTTTTCGCTAAACTCTAACACTTCTAATTTTTCTAAAAATGCATCAATATCTTTTTTGCTAGTCTCAGGTGGGCGTTCCACAAACTTCTGACTACAATAATCGCAACTATAGTTACAACTTAATCCTAATTGTATTTTTAATATAGATATTTCTTTTGACTTTTTCAAAGGATCTGTTTTTGAAAAAGGTTTTGTCAATGGACTACGTGGCTTAATGCGCTGATCTTCCGGATACTCGTATACCTCGCCTTTTGCGTTTGTTAAGGTGTTGGTTATGTTATCGTAGTACAATGTTTGTGTGTCATTGATGCTACGTTCTGCGTGTATTTCAAATATCATTGTTGGCCTTTTTCTAATCTGTCAATTTTTTTATTTAAATCTTTAATTGCTTCCACAAGCAATGGTACTAGTCTTTCGTATCTAACTGTTAGAAATCCTAGTGCTGGACTACCTAGTGCTTCAGGTACTACTCTTTCTATATCTTGAGCACTTAGGCCTAGTTCACGTTGTAATCCTACTCCTAATGGACGACCTTGTTCGTTTCCACGATAGTAAAATCCGTTAAGACTATTAACTGTATCTAACGCATTTGTAATTGGACCTTCTTTGTCTTTTAATCTATCATCGCTAAACCAGCAGTTACAATTACAGTTGCAATTACAGTTATAATATTGATTGTTTACCTGACTACAGTTATACGTACAATTACAGTTACAATTAGCTTGAAAATAAGACTGTGAATCACAGTTGGCACAATTTATAGTAGTAAGGCTACAGTTGGTAGGGCCAATATTGCCGCCACCACAATTTGGTGTGCTACAATCACTATTACTGCAATTTCCGTTCATTGTACTAGCAAAATAAGCACGACCACGAATGCTTCCAATATCAGTGACTCCGTCTTTAGTATGCGCT
>Ga0208251_1000600_pt1 | contig 9738 bp, 9 predicted proteins | sample CryBogCBE15Jun09_FD_184560 | JGI IMG/M metagenome (GOLD analysis project Ga0208251, IMG submission 184560) | Freshwater microbial communities from Crystal Bog, Wisconsin, USA - CBE15Jun09 (SPAdes) (version 2) | ecosystem: Environmental > Aquatic > Freshwater > Lake | place: Crystal Bog, Wisconsin...
AAGTGGCAGATTTCCGATCGCTGTTTTCAGCGCAACGAGGTCTCGCACATTCCATGGCGTTCCACCAGACGGCATGTGGGTGTTCTCCGCTGACACCATTGCGATGTGAGGTTGGTGATCAATTTCGGCGTCAATGATTGAAAGTACTTCGTCGATGTTTAGTTGACCAGTTGAGTCGTCAACAGTTGCAAACTGAACACCAGAGTTTCGTGCCGCAGCTCCGAGCTCGAAGCTAACAACATGCTGATCGCGTCCAGCGATGATTACGTCTCCGGGCTTGGTGTTAACCCGTATCGCAATTTGATTCGCCATCACACCTGAAGGAACAAAGACCGCAGCCTCTTTTCCGACAATCTTCGCGTAACGAGCTTCTAACTCGTTGATGGTGGGGTCTTCACCTGAACCGTCGTCACCAACCACTGCTCTGGCCATGGCGTCACGCATTTCCTTAGTGGGCTGGGTGACGGTATCGCTTCTCAGATCTACGCGTTTGCTCATCTAACGAGGCTACAGGCCAACTTCTAGACTGTGTATATGACTGATCACATCCCTACAGAAATGAACGTTCACGACCAATTGGGGATTGAAATTATCCTGGCCACTCCGGAAAAGGTTGTCTGCCAGGTAGAAGTTGGGCCACGTGTTCACCAGCCCTACGGCATTCTTCACGGCGGCGTATCGGCACTCATGGCAGAAAGTGCCGGCTCGATTGGAGGAGCAACGACTGTTGGTCCTGAGTTCATTGTTGTGGGGACCGAGCTCAACATTTCTCACCTTCGCTCGATGACCAAGGGCACGCTCACCGCAACAGCGACTCCTATTCGCACCGGTCGAAGTGTCCACGTCTGGAACATTGATCTCACCGACGAAAGAGACCGCAGAATTGCCATTGCCCGCCTGACATTGCAGGTGTTGAAGGCTCCCAATTCTTCAAGCCCCGAGGCCTAGACTTTCATCTAGGAAAAGAGGTCTCACATGGGTGTTCGCTTTACTGGCTGGGGAATTGGTCTCCCGGAAAAAATAGTTACTAATGACGACCTTTCCAAAACGCTCGACACCTCTGACGAGTGGATTACGGAGCGAACTGGCATTCGTGAGCGTCGTATCGGTAGCTCAACTCGTGAACTTGGCGTTTTAGCCGCCACGGAGGCAATGAGGAACGCTGGCGTTAGCCCTAGCGACATCGACGTGCTAATTCTTGCCACCACGACCCCAGAGCGAATGGCTCCGGCCACTGCACCAATGATCGCTAACGACCTTGGAATGAACTGCATGGCCATGGACCTCAATGCCGCCTGCAGTGGTTTCATGTACGGCGTTCGCACTGCTCAGGGGCTCCTGGAAACTGGCGCCAAGCGAATCCTTCTGATCGGTGCAGAGCACCTCTCTGGGTGGGTTGACTGGAGTGATCGCAATACTGCAGTTCTTCTTGGAGACGGTGGTGGTGCGGCGGTACTTGAGTACGACGAGAACGTGAATGAAATTCTTTCCTTCGTGCTCGGATCAGACGGTGCGTCTGCTGACATTCTCACTGCACCACACGAAGGATTCTTTTACATGGACGGACCAGAAGTGTTTCGACGTGCCGTTCGCGTAGTGGTTGACTCCGCCGAAAAAGCAATGGCCCTCGCCGGAGTAAGCGCTGATCAGATCAGCCTCGTTGTTCCCCACCAAGCAAACATTCGCATCATTCAAGCTGTATGCCAGCGCCTCGGAATTGACATGGAACGCGCTGTAATTACTCTTGACCGCTATGGCAATACCTCAAGTGCATCCATCCCACTCGCCTACTACGACGCTCTAAAGAATGGTCGAGTGAAGTCTGGCGAATACGCACTAATGACTGGCTTTGGTGCCGGAATGACCTGGGCCTCAGCAGTTATGAAGTGGGCCTAATGAATAGCCCAGCACTCGTTATTTTGGCAGCGGGAAGAGCTCGACGCTACGGCGGAACCAAGCAATTAGCCCCTATTGGCATGCACGGAGAAGCAGTTATTGACCTCATTGGATCAGACGCCTTCGCTGCGGGCTTTGACGACATTGTCTTTGTTGTCAACGCAGAAACTGGTCCTTCAATCATGGACCACGTTGCCAAGTTCTGGCCCAAGGGACACAAGATTTCGTTCGTCATTCAAAAAGAAATTCGCGGCACCGTTGACGCAGTACTCAGCGCACGATCAGTGATTGACGAAACGAAGCCATTCGGTGTTTCAAATGCTGATGACGTTTATGGTCGTGAATCATTCGCAACGCTCGGTAAGCACCTCCAAGAGTCAACAAACAACTGCCTCGTTGGTTTTCAACTCGACCGTGCACTCGTTGGTGAACTTCCGGTTTCTCGCGGAACATGCAACGTAGTCAATGGACACCTGACTGACATTCACGAACGCAGAAATGTGCAAGCAACTCTCGACGGATTTATTGCAGACGACAACACTGAGCCGCGTGTCCTTCACCCACAGTCAACAGTTTCAATGAACCTCTGGGGCTTCAGGCCACAGATGTGGGACCTGATGGCCGAGGCAGTTGCGAAGCACGACTTTGCCGCTGAACCAGAAATTCAGCTCTCGACTTTTGTGGGGAGCATTTTGCACCGAACCCCACTTCGCTTCGATGTGCTTCCAACATCGTCTCGCTGTATTGGCGTTACGCACGCTGACGATCTTCCACTGGCGCAGTTGCTTGTGCGTGAAGAGATCGCCGCGGGACAGCGCCCGGAGTTCGCGTTTAGTTAATTTGGCTTAAAAAGCCGAAAAACCCGAGTGACCAGTGAGCGAACTCGCCAGCCCCTCGGGTTTCCCGAAGGCACATCAACGTATCCCGTGTCGGACAGGCCTACATCAATGGCGTGTATTTCACGTCATCTGTCTCTGCACTCATGGACCGAACTCCATTTTGTGCCTCGAAGGCTCTGTCCCTCTTGCGAGGTCCCTCACCTTCTCAATCTTTCCTCTCCTTGCGGATTAGTCCAATCAAGACTGGTACTACGTGAACTACTGAGTGCACTTTGCCAGAGCTTTTGGATCAATGTAAGGGGTAAAGGCGAAATCAGAAGGTTATGCCCAAGGTGAAGTCCCTTTTCCACCGATGTTTTCCAGCTTGGCAAGGTAATCAACTACTAAACCGCACGTTTTCCACAGCTCAGAAATGAGTGAATGTCTGAAAAATTGCCTTTTGCATCATGGGGCTAAGGTAACTGAAAATCACCTTTTCTCATGACTACTTCTAACTACCCGCGCGCACGATTTGACGATGCTCGCCAGCGGCTCACTCGCCAGTTGAGTAAACCAGTTCGAACTCTTGTCGCGACCACACTCGATGAAGTCCATAGCGTGCTTGATGAAGTTGAACAGGCCAGCAGAAATGGCCTCTACTGCGCGGGCTACGTCAGCTTTGAAGCAGCACACGCCTTCAGCGATGGAACCCACTTTGTATCGAGCACGGATGCATCCCCACTTGCTCAGTTCGCTCTCTTCGAACACTGCGAAACTTCTCCGTGGAGCGAAGAGTCAATTACTGATTCGACACAATCGAACTGGACGTGTCGCACCGACGAAATCTCATACCAAGAAAAGGTCCAGTCAATTCTCGATTCAATTGCTAAGGGTGACGCCTACCAGGTCAATCTGACCGCAATGCACCATGCAAAAGAGATCAACGTGAACGAACTCTACGCACAACTACTCACTGCACAGCAGCCAACGTATGGTGCATTGCTTGAGTTCAATGACGTGACAATCGTTAGTGGGTCTCCTGAGTTGTTCTTTCAGTGGAGCGAAAGTGCACTTCGAACTCGTCCAATGAAGGGGACAAAGAGCCGAGGTCGCTTTCCACGAGAAGACGAGGAAAATGCCCTCGCACTTCGCCAGAGCAGCAAAGACCAAGCCGAGAACATCATGATTGTCGATCTTCTTAGAAATGATCTTGGTCGCGTCGCTACAACAGGCTCAGTTGTTGTCACCGAGCTTTGTGCCATCGAGAGCTACCCCACTGTGTGGCAGATGGTCTCTGAAATTTCGTGCACGACGAGAGACGACGTAACACTTGACGCGATATTTGATGCACTCTTTCCTTGTGGGTCTGTAACTGGCGCACCAAAGTCCAGCGCCCTTCGAATTATTAGTGAACTGGAAGATCAGCCACGTGGTGTGTACTGCGGTGCCATTGGCCTTGTGGAGCCTCACATTGGTGACATTCGCGCCACCTTTAGTGTCGCTATCAGAACCGCTGAAGTTCTCCCAGGTGGTGATGCCAGGTATGGAAGTGGCGGAGGTGTCGTAAGTGATTCCACACCTAAGTCCGAGTACGACGAAATGATTCTGAAATCACGCGTTCTTACAATGAGATCACCAGCTGACCTTCTAGAGACGTTTCGTTACGCACCGGGTGAAACAAATGATCACGTTGCGCTTCATCTTGAGCGCTTGAAGCGTTCAGCTGCCCAGTTGGGCCACCGAGTACCGACGGACTTAGAGGAACAACTGTCTAGAGCGTCAGAAAAACTATCCTTTGAAGCTCGAGTGCGACTTACGTTGTCAATTAGCGGCTCCGTGAAGGTTGAAAGTCAGCCAGCACCGCAAAAGCGAGACCTCGTCACTCTTGATTTCAGCACTGCTCCAGTTGACAGCAATGATCACAGGCTGTTTCACAAAACTACGAACCGAGAGATCTATGACTGTCGTCGCATGAGTGGCGTTGATGACGTAATCCTTGTTAACCAACGTGGTGAATGCACTGAAACGACAATCGGGAATTTTGCCGTCAAACTCGGTGCGAAGTGGTTAACACCACCGCTCAGTTCAGGTTGTCTTCCGGGAATTGAGCGTGCATCGCTTCTGCATAAAGGTGTGATTGAAGAACGGACATTGCGGATTGAAGATGTGCGAGGAGCAGACCAGATAATTGTCTTTAACTCGCTACGAGGAACTGAGCCAGCTCAAATACGCTGAGCGACTGGTGGTTTCCATGTTCCGTCGTACGCCTCAGGGCGTGGGTCATAGAGACGCAGCGAAGGATTGTTGCCACCCTCACAGGTTGGTAGCCAATTAGAGAGCGGGCTCTCACTTGGCAGGGTTGGTCCTAAGTAAATGTCTAGAGATCCATCTTGGTTGTATTCCAGCTGGTCGCTACTGCCAATGCAGTGGCCATTGAGTTCGTTTTCAACAAGGAAGCCGTCGGCATCGTAAGCAGTAACCGACCAAAATGCATCAGCCGGGGGTGTATTACCTGGCTCAAAATGCAGTTTGTAGTTCGCCGCACCATCAATTCGGTGACCTTCAGAGTCCAAAATGAGGCGCGGGCAGAGAGCATCTTCGACTGGATTTGCAGCAAGCCCAAAGAGCGCAAAACCTTTCTAATTGCGACAGTTGGGCAGCAACAGAGATACGTAGGGGGATTTAATGAAAATAGCAGATTTGTACTATTATGAAGATATGATCAGTGGAGACCTAATCAAAGAAGCTCGACTGCGCGCGGGAATGACGCAAGTTGAATTGGGGCTGCTCACAGGAAATGCCCAATCAGTTATTGCGCGCTGGGAGCGTGATGAAGTTTCTCCAAGTTTAGAAACCGTTCGAGAGGTTATTCGCGCTTGCGGATTAGAACTGACATTCTTCATCTCAAAATTCGATGATTCGAATACAGCACTGATTGACGACAACCTTCGATTGAATACAGCCGAAAGATTTGAATCAATGATGGAGCGAGTGAGATTTCAAGAGCGACGTGAGCAACTGAACTCGAACACACGTGTCTAATTTCGTTCCCTACAAACCTGACGAGATTCTTGAAGTACTCGAACGACACAAGGTCAAATACATTGTGATTGGTGGGCTCGCTGCTGAGCTTCGTGGCTCACCTTATGCAACTCGCGATGTTGATGTCACCCCGGAGCGAACTCAGGAAAACTTCAAAAAACTTGCTAACGCGCTACGTGAACTTGAAGCAAAACTTCGCGTCGTGGACATGCCAGAGCCATTGGAAATAACACTCGACGAAAAGTCATTTGAGCAAGGGACTACTTGGACATTTGTGACAAAACATGGTCACATCGACATAGCGTTGCTGCCCGATGGGACAAAGGGATATGAAGATTTGCGTCGCTCAGCAACGAGAGAAAAAATTACTGAAAAGGTAACAATTAATGTTGCTGCACTGGCAGATGTAATCCGGTCAAAAGAAGCAGCTGGGCGCGAAAAAGATCGCGCGGTCCTTCCAATTCTTCGACAAGTTCTTGAGCGCTCAAAAAAGAAAGAACGAGAAGATCGAGGCTACGAGCGTTGATGAATCCCCGTTAGAGGTTTGAATCAGCCGTGTGCGCGGCGTGGTGCTTCGTGGCGCCAGTCGTCAGCTTCTGGCTCGTAGAACTCAGAATCAAACTGCTCTGGTGCTTCATCGTAAAGGGTTTCGACAGTTGCTAGAGGGCGGAACTGCGGCATCTTTGGCAGGCGAATTGGCAGTGATTCTTCGCTCAAGTAGCCCTGTGAAACAGAGTAAAGAGCTAGAGCAACGAAGCCAACAACGCCTAGCCAGGAAAGGATTGCGAAGTCTTGGAACAACGAGAATCCAACCATGAAATCGAGCGCACTGAATAAAACAGCGCTGATAAGTAGACGCGAGAAAATTTTCTTTCGACGAAGTTGCATCGCGTTACGAGTTTGTGGAGCCTGGTAACGATCGTACGAAGATGGAGCATCGTAGGAAGCTTCTCGTGGTGTTGAAGAGTATGCAGATGCGTAACGATTGCGAACTGGTGTTTCAAATTCCTGATCGAGATTTTCATCCCATTCGTTCCACTCTTGGCGGACATCAGCACGCATTGAATCATCTGCGTGAACAACAGTCAAACGTGGACGGTTCATGAAACCGCGTACTTTTGAGGAAATTGAGTCTTCTTGGTCCAGACGGTGGGCTGGTTCTACGGCGTAGTTCTGGCGGGCAAGAACTTCGTGCTCAGCATGGAAAGAATTGATTGACTTTTCGGTTCCGCTGTCGCGAAAGTGCTTGACAGCAATGGGGGCCAAGATGGCTACCCAGAAGAGCGCAATTATTATTAGAAGCATCCGACCTACCCCTGTACATTCACCGTGAACATTTCATACAAATGTAATGTAAAAAGATTTAAATATGGTGGATGTTATGCCTCGTGAAGACCACATTCCTCTTTGTCGGCGCCGACCCATCGACCTGAGCGTCGGTCACCCGCGACGAGAGGCTTGACGGTCATCTTCTCGCAACCAATCGACGCGTAACCCTCGGCCCAGAGTGGGTGCTCTGGAAGATTGTTCGATGAGATGTAGTACGCCACGTCATCGTCGCTCCACATAGCGAATGGATTGACCTTTACGAGCCCAAATTTATCGTCCCACATCAGGGTTTTCATACCTGCGCGACTGGGTGCGTCGACGCGCTTCACTGAGGTAATCCACGCCGACTTTGACTCCACCGCTCGCTTCAGAGGCTCCACTTTTCGAAGCTCGCAGCATCGATCTGTGCCACATTCGAACGCGTCGGCATCGGGTCCAGGTGTAGTCCTCGTGAGATTCAGAGACCAATCCTTTTCGATCTGATCGGCGAATGAAAGTGTCTTCGAGAAGTGACCCAAGGTGTCGAGGAAGACAATTTCTGTGCGCGGGCGAAGCTGAGTCACCATGTGCAAGAGTGCCAGATCCTCGAACGAGCAGGCCATCGCCACGTCGTCACCGAATCGATCAAAGGTCCACTTCAAGATCTCTATGGGACTCGAGGTTTCGAACGATTGGTCCATGACGTCGAGCTCTCGAAGTAGGTCCGGCGTAGGGATAGTCATAGAAATAGCCTAATGCCTAACATTTCCTAGTGAATTGGTAGACTATTAATCTTATGGCGAGTTCTTCCCTTCAAAGCACGAAAATGGCGAGTCATCTCGACCTTCTCGAGTCACACGCGATCTTCATTCTGCGTGAAGTCGCTGCTGAATGTGAGCGGCCAGTGCTGTTGTTCTCGGGGGGAAAAGACTCTGCGGTTTTGTTGCACCTCGCTAAAAAAGCATTCGCGCCCCAACAACTCCCCTTCCCGGTGATGCACATCGATACTGGTCAAAACTTTCAAGAAGTGCTCGACTTCCGTGACGCTGCAGCAGCAAAGGCGGGAGCACGACTGATTGTCGCGAAAGTTCAAGATTCAATCGATCAAGGAAAAGTCGCCGACCCTGGCCCCATGGGAGTGCGCAATCGACTCCAAAGTGTGACGTTGCTCGATGCGATCAACGACAACAAGTTTGATGCTGCATTTGGTGGTGCACGCCGCGACGAAGATAAAGCTCGCGCTAAAGAGCGCATCTTGTCATTCAGAGATGCCTTCGGACAGTGGGATCCACGTGCGCAGCGACCTGAACTTTGGCAGCTTTACCAGGGAAAAGTAAACGCTGGAGAACACCTTCGCGCCTTCCCACTATCCGACTGGACCGAGCTTGACGTGTGGGAATACATTGCTCGCGAAAACATGGAACTGCCGTCAATTTATTTTGCCCACGAACGACACGTGGTGCTTCGAGACAACATGTGGCTCGGTGTTGGTGAATGGGTAGTTCCAAGTAGCGACGAAAAAATTGAAGTGCGCACCGTTCGCTTTCGCACTGTAGGAGACGCCAATCTCACGGGTGCTGTTGACTCTGATGCTGACACAATTGAAAAAATTATTGACGAGATTTCAATTGCCAACGTGTCTGAACGCGGCGCTACTAGAGCGGATGACCGCTTCAGTGAAACAGCCATGGAAGACCGCAAGCGTGAGGGCTACTTCTAAATGAACACCGTAACGAAAGATCTCCTTCGTCTCGCCACCATTGGCTCAGTAGATGACGGTAAATCAACGCTTATTGGACGCTTGCTGGTGGACACCCGCCAGCTCTTTGACGACCAGTTAGACGCTGTCCAGGCCGCATCTGAAAAGCGCGGTGTTGGTGACCTCGACCTCAGTTTCGTTACTGACGGTCTTCGCGCAGAGCGCGAGCAGGGCATCACTATTGACGTTGCCTATCGCTACGCAACTACCCCAAATCGCAAATTCATCATTGCTGACTGTCCGGGTCACGTGCAGTACACGCGAAACATGGCAACTGGCGCTTCAACCGCCGACCTCGCCCTCGTTGTGCTTGACGTGGCGAGCGGGCTCAAAGAACAAACTCGTCGTCATCTCTGCATCGCAGCTCTCCTTGGCGTGCGATCAATCATTGTTGCTGCAAACAAGATGGACGCCGTCAACTGGGACGAGTCTGCGTACAAGAAGGTTGTTGAGCAGATCAACACCATCGCAGCAGAACTCGACATTGCTTCAGTAAAGGTGATACCAGTGTCAGCTCTTGTTGGTGACAACGTGGTGGAGCGTTCTGCGAATTCGCCTTGGTATAACGGCCAGACCGTCATTGAAGCCTTAGAAACAAGTGATGCTGGCGCATGGGCTGGAACTGCTGACGGGGCACGCCTGCCTATCCAATGGGTGCTTCGCCAAAACGGAGGCGGCAGAACGTACGCCGGAATGTTGTGCGGACACTCAATAAAAGTCGGCGACAAGGTGACACTCTTGCCCCAGGGTGTTGAAACAACTGTGAAGGCAATCAAAAATGGTGCCGGAGAGACGAGTGAAGCTAGCGTCGGACTCTCGATTGACATTGACCTCGAAGCAGAAACTGACGCCGGACGCGGCGACATGATCGCCACCGCTCCGCTGCCGACCGTGACAAGAGAAATCACTGCAACA